>ENA-OFCE01000026-OFCE01000026.1-metagenomes-genome-assembly--contig:-NODE-26-length-120402-cov-6.770946_pt1 | contig 120402 bp, 105 predicted proteins | sample MGYA00153388_OFCE01 | MGnify analysis MGYA00153388
AGTAAGACTTGGTGCTGGAAAGCGGCGTGCTGTAGGCCGCCTCGCCGAAGGCCAGTTTGATCGCCTGGGTTTCATTCAGATCGTTGAGTGGCGTAGAGGTGCCGTGCGCATTGATATAGTCAATCTCCTCCCCCGCCACACCGGCCTGCCGCAAGGCGTGCTGGATGGTTTTCACCCGGGCAAGCTTGTCTTCTGCGGGAGCGGTAAAGTCGAAGGCATCAGAGTAATTGCCGTAGCCCTTGATTTCACCCAGGATGGTTGCCCCACGTGCCAGTGCGGCTTCGCGTTCTTCCAGGCACAACACGGCAGCACCTTCGGATAGCACAAAGCCGTTACGATCGAGGCTGAACGGGCAGCATGCCTTGCTGATGTCGTCCTGCTCACTCGTCAAAGCACGCAGCACATCGATATTCCAGACGGCAGTGTCGCTGCTTAACGATTCCCCTGCCCCGGCCAGCATCATCGAGGCTCGACCACTGCGGATCACCTCAAACGCATCGCCAATGGCGATCGTCCCGGTGGCGCAGGCCGCAATCGGGCTATTCTGATAGCCGCGCAGCCCCCAAAACAGGCTACAGGCGGCCGTCGCGACATTCGGCATGGACAGGAAACACCCAAAGGGTGAACCCAATCCTGCACGCAAAAAGTCCTCATGATTGTTTTGTATTTCATCCTGACCCGCCCAGCCGCTGCCGATGATGGTCCCGCAGTCCAGCAGATCGTAATAGGCCGCCGGGCTTTCCCCATGGAAGGCCATCTCCATTGCTTCGCGGGCAGCCCCCAAGGCTAACCGGGCAAAGCGGGGCAAACGGCGGCGGATCGCCGCAGGCACCCCTTTCAAGTCAGGCTCGTCGTCGATCACCCCCAAGAAACGCGACTGGATCCCCACGGCAGATTTATCGTAATAGCGATAACCCAAGCGGTAATCCATCATCGCCGCCCAGCTTTGCTCGGTATTCATCCCTAATGGCGTGACCGCACCAAAACCTGTAACCACCACGCGACGTGGCAAAGCCTCTCTATTCATGATCTCATCCTGTTATATCACCGTCTTTTTCCACACCGCCGCCCAACGCCAACCACAGCTTCATGGTGGCGTTGAGGTAGTTGTACTGCAGATCTGACAAATTGCTTTCAATGGTCAATAACGCATCCTCAGCATCCAGCAAGGTCTGGAGGGAGGCTGCACCAGCCTGATACTGGCTGTTGGCCAGCGCCAAACGCTGCTGACCAAGCCGCAGGTTGCGTTGCTGATTGATTTTTTGCTGTTGATAGCTGAGCCGTTGCGACATGGCGTTATCCACGTCGGCCAACGCGTTGTAGACCTGGCTGCGGAAAGCGATCGCCGCCTGCTTGACGTCCAAATCGGCTATTTCGATGGTCAGTTGCACGGTATTCCAGTTCAGGAAGGGTAATGCAACGTTGCTCCCCAAGCTTCTGCTTGGGTTGCTGAACCACTGCTGGAAAATCGTGCTGCCCGCATTGAGTGAAGCACTCAGCGAAAGCGTAGGGTAGAAGTTCAAACGCTCCACATCCGACCCTACCAACGCAGCACGCAGGCTCTTTTCTGCCGCCTGCACATCAGGCCGACGAGCAATGACTTCTACCGGCAAAGCGCTCGCTACCGGCACTTCCTGAGTGATATCAAGGGAGCGGCGTTCGGCCTGACGATCGGTGGGCGAACGGTTGAACAGGATCGCCAGCGCATTACGGTTCTCTTCCCGCTGCTGTTGCAGCGTGCGGTAGGTGTTCTCACGATTGATCAGCGATTGCTGCGCCTGTTGCAGGTCGAGTTGCCCGGCGGCACCGGCGTCATAACGGGATTGCACCATCGCCAGCGTCTGTTGGCCGATTTCCAGCCCCGCCTGCTGTTGCTTGATTTGCTGATTAAGGTTGGCGATCTGCCAATAATACTGCGCCGTGTTGCCGATCAGCGTCAGCGCGGTATTTTGCCGATCCTGTTCCTTGGCCTCAGCCTGCCACTGCGCCTGCTCTCTGGTTCGTGCCAACTTGCCCCACAAATCCACTTCATAGCTTAGCTCCAGCCCACTGTTGTAAGACTCTGTGGAGTTCGTATTCTGACGCAGGTTCTTGCTATTACTGACCCCGCCGCTTGCCGTGGCGGTTGGCGTCAGGTTGGTATTCTTCAACCCGGCCGCCAGCCTCGCCTGCTGGAGTTGCAGCCCGGCAATGGCCAGATCGTTGTTGCTGATCAGCACCCGCCCAATCAGCACGGAGAGCTGCGGATCCTCGAAGTTATCCCACCAGTGGTCAGTGTGTTGCAGATAGCCAGAACCGGTCTCCTGCACTCGCCACTCGGCGGGCACCGACAGCATCGGCCGTTGATAGTCGCTTTTCGTCAAGGCGCCACAGCCGCTCAGCAGCAGAGGCAACAGTAGTAGAGGAAGTTTGCTCTTCATCATTCGCGCGCCAGCGCCTCCGTTGGATGCAGTCGCGCCGCGTTGCGCGCCGGGAAAAAGCCAAACCCCAGGCCGATTAACGCCGAGAACCCACAGGCCAGCACCAACGGCGGCCAGGTAAAAATCATGGTGAATTCCTGCGTCAGCAGGGAGAAAATAACTCCCGCCAGCCCAGAGCCAATAATGCCAATCAACCCGCCCAGCGAGCAGATCACCATCGCCTCAATCAGGAATTGGCGCATGATGTCCGCAGGCCGCGCACCGACCGAAAGGCGTATGCCGATCTCATGGGTGCGTTCGGTGACCGACACCAGCATGATATTCATCACGCCAACCCCGCCCACCAGCAGTGAAATCCCTGCAATGGCGGTGATCAGCAGCGTCATGGAATCCGAGGCTTTACGGATGGCCTTGGTCATCTGGTCATTGGTCTGGGTGAAAAAGTCGCGCCGGCCATGCGCCTGTTCCAACAGCCGTTCGACGCGCCCCTGTGCTTCGATAAGCGAGGTCCCTTCGTGCACACGCAGCATAATCGACTCGATCGGCATATCACCGGACATACGCTCCAACACCGCGGTATAAGGCATCCAGGCGCCCAACATCATGCCGCTGTATTTGCCGCCTTTACGTTCGGCAACGCCGATCACTCGGTAAGGGGTACCCGCAAGCTGGACGATCCCACCCTCAGCCACTTCATCCGGCTCAAACAGCGTGTCGCGTAATTGCGGATCGATAATCACCACCGGCTCACGCTCATCCAGATCGCGCCGGGTAAAGCCATTACCGGAAAGGAAATTCAGGCCCTGCACACGAAAATAGGCGTTGCTGATACCGGAAATTGAAGCCATCGCCTCTTTGCCACCGCGCACCGCGGCCACGGTTTTACTGACCACCGGCGACACGCTGTCGACATAAGGCTGGTGCTCCAACAGCTCAACATCAGCCACCGTCAGCGAGCGGGCGAGATCCGGACGCGGTTTATCCCACCCCATGCCGGGGCGAACATCTAGGGTACTGCTGCCCAACTGGCTAATTTCATTCAGTATATTTTGACGTGCGCCCTCACCCACCGCCATTGACGACACCACGGAAGAGACGCCGATAATGATGCCCAACATCGACAAAAAGGCCCTTGCCCGGTGCCCCAGTAACGCACGCCAGGCCATCTTGACCGCCTCTTGCACGCTCGGCCAGAACGGGTTGCGCCCGGTAGCCGCGGCAACCGGCAACGCAGGTTTGGTTTCCCGTAGGGCTACCGCCTCATTACGCTGGTCGGCCACGATCTCGCCGTCGCTGATTTCGATAATGCGCTGCGCCTGATTGGCCACGTCCCGATCGTGGGTGACGATAATGATGGTATGCCCCGACCGGTGCAGCGAGTGCAGGATCCCCATCAGCTCCTGACCACTGGCACGGTCGAGCGCACCAGTTGGCTCATCAGCCAGAATAATCTCCGCCCCGTTCATCAACGCGCGGGCAATACTGACACGCTGCTGTTGCCCACCAGAGAGCTGCGCCGGTTTGTAATCCATTCGGTGCTGCAATCCAAGCCGGGTGAGCAGGTATTCGGCCCGCGTCTGGCGTTCTGCCGCAGGCATCGCGGTATACAGGGCGGGAATAGCGACGTTTTCGGCAGCGCTCAGATAGGGCATCAGGTGATAACGCTGGAAAATAAAGCCGATGTACTGGCTGCGTAGCTGGGCCAACTGATCGCTGCTGGCAAGCTGGGTAGAGATACCCTTGATCTGCATCGTCCCCTGCGTGGGCTTGTCCAGGCAGCCGATGATATTCATCAGCGTGGATTTTCCCGAGCCGGAAGCGCCAATGATCGCCACCATTTCGCCACGCTGAATGGAGAGAGAGATATTTTTCAGCACCGCCACGGTCTGCAACCCGGAGACAAAATGCCGGGAGATCCCGCTCAATGCGATCAAGGGAGCGGATGGCTTAACCATTGCTAGCACTCCCGATGGCATGCTGCGCCAATACTACGCGGTCACCCTCTTTCAGCCCCTCTTTCACTTCGGCAAACTGGCGGTCGTTCAGGCCGATGCGGATCCAGCGTGTTTCAAGCTGTTTGCCGTTCATTACCTGCACCTGATAACGATCTTTACCCTGTTGTTCACTGAAGGCGGCCACCGGCACGCGCAGGGCATTTTTCACCTGTTCGGTGATAATAAAGACCTGAGCGGTCATTGAGGTGCGCAACAGACGTTTGCTGTTGGCAATGGCAAACACGCCGCTGTAATACACCGCCGAAGCTTGCTGATTGGCAGAGCCTGACGAGTTACCTTCCTGCAAGGCTTCGTTCGGGGCTTCCTGGATCGAGCCCATCACGCTTTCGTAACGCTGTTTGGGATCGGCAACAACGTAGAACCACAGCGGTTGCCCGACGCGCACCTTCAGGATATCAGTCTCCGAAATACGGGTATGTACCGTCATGGTGTCCACATCCGCCAGCACCAGAATGGTTGGCACGGTTTGTGACGATACGATGGTCTGCCCTTCCTTGGTGACGATCCCCAACACTTCGCCATCGATCGGCGCGACGATGCGGGTGAAGCCCAGATTGGCTTTCGCGGTTTGCTGCTCCATCTGCGCCTGAACGATCTGCGCATCGTTGACCTTCAACTGGGCAAGCTGAGTTTGGAACTGCGCCTGCGCCTTCTCCAGATCGCTTTTCACGCCTGAACCATCACGATCCAGCTTCATCTGACGCTTCAATTCCTGCTGATACTGCTTGAGCGTTGCCTGGGTGACTTGCTTTTGCGCTTCGGCGCTTTGCAGGGCAGCCTCCGATTTACGCAGTGCATTCTGTTGCAAGGTCGGGTCGATTTCCGCCAGCAACTGCCCGCGGGTCACACGATCGCCCTGCTTCACATACAGCTTTTGCAATTGTCCGTTGACCTGCGCACCGACGCTGACCTGCAGCGCCGGCTTGAGGATACCGGTGGCCAACACGGTTTTCTCGATATCGCCACGGGTGATCTCTTCGATGTCATAGGTATTATTGTGCGTAGGCCCAACGATGAACCAGGCAATCGTGCCGATCAACACCACCTGACACAGCAAGGCAATCGGCACTAGCCTGCGTTTATCCATGCCAAACATTTTCAACTTCATTAACTCACCGCCGTGGTTAACGCTGCTGACGCTTCAAGCTCCGTAGCAACGCTCACCACATGGCCGTTGCTCACGCGGTACACCCGATCGAACATCGGCAATACGCTTTCGCTGTGCGTCACGGTGATCAACGTTTTATGCTGCTCGCGGCAATGTGTCAGCAAGGTGGTCATCACCTGATGCGCCGTTTCCTCATCCAGGTTGGCCGTAGGCTCATCAAGCACCAGCACCGGACGATCGCTGTACATAGCCCGCGCCAGCAGCAGACGTTGGCGCTGCCCCAGCGATAGCCCGGCATGACTCTCACGGATCAGGGCATTCAACCCCCCCGGCAGTTTTTCTATCACCGAGCTCAGATTCAACCCTGCAAGAGAGCGCTCGATCTGCCGATGTTTGCGCTCATCGAACCCCTCATCAAACAAGGTGATATTTTGCAGCACCGAGGCATTGAACAAGATGTCCTCCTGGCTTTGCAGGAAGAAAAGCGCGTGCACCTGCTGATAATCGAGCGGCTGCCCATCGACAATCACCTGCCCCTGTTGCGGTGCCATCAGGCCGGTCATCACCTTCAGCAAGGTACTTTTCCCCACCCCCGACTCACCCACAATGGCAATGCTTTTCCCCGGTTTGAGAGACAGGGAAAGGTCGTGCAATACCGGCTGCTGGGCGTCATAGGCAAAAGCGATATTTTTATAACGTAACTGCGAAGTGAGTTTAGGGATCGGTGCAGGTACCGCATCCTCCGCCCTATCCTGTTCAGGCCGTGATGGGAACAAGTCCCTGGCGCGGGTATCGATCACGTGCAGCTGATTCTTTTGCAGGACGGAGTAGAAAATCTTGGTGATATAAGAGGTGAAGATTTCACGCACAAAACTGTAGGCAAAAAACTCACCCAGCGTGATAGTGCCGTTTTTCAGCAACGGCAGCGCCAACAACATAAAGAACACCATCTCCAGGCTGCCTATCAACTGATAGAGGCTGCTTTTGACCTGCTCGTACATCTTCTGCTGCTGGCGACAGGTAAACAGCGACAGAGCAAACTTGGCAAACATCCCCTTGCGCTGGCTGTCCAATCCGGCGGACTTGATGGTGGAGAACCCTTGAATACTCTCCAGGATAAAGTCGCTCTGCTCGGCGGTTTTGACCTGCAACTGCTGGGTGTAAAAACGGTCACGATAGATAGCCCAGACGCTGACCAACCCCATCAGAGTGACCCCCACACCAGACACCATGGCCAGCAGCGGGCTCATGTAGCACATCACCGCCAGTGCGATAGCGCCGATGATCCAGTCGGTACGCAGGCCGTTATCCAGCTCGATTTTAGTCCCCGACGCCATCTGCCAGTTGGAAAAACGGCTGAAGACTTCGCCCGGTGCGCGTTTATCAAAGAAGTTCAGCGAATTACTGAGCAGGCGCGAGAATCCCGCCACGCTGTTGATCACCACAAAGCGTTTGATAAAGCGCTCGGTGATCCAACGCACGCCGAAAGCCAGCGTGGTCGAAACGACAAACGCCAACAGGAAGTAGAAGTAAGGGAAGTCGGTTTCACCTGCGCTGGAAAAAACCTGATTGATGGCGCTGCTGACCATCGTCGGCATAATAAACAGCGTTAAAGAGATCAGAAACGCCAGTATCATCAGCCGGTAAATACCGGGGATACGCGCGGTTTCTTTCAGGCTCATGGTGTCGGACGCACTGAAGCGTTTACTGGGCTGAACATTGGCCAGCGCCTGAGGGTCAGGCTGGGTTTCACTGTCCAGCACCAACGCATAACCGCTGATTTCCATTTTTAACGCATCAATCGGCAACAGTTGCTGGCCAATGCCCGGGTTCATCACGCAAACGTGATTACCTTTACGGTAGGCCAGCACCACATAATGGCTCGCCCCATAATGTAAAATGGCAGGTAGCGGTATTTCCGCCAGTTCACCGTGCTCGAAGGCCACGGGATAGGCGGGCATCGCCAGTTCAGCCATAATGTCGCACAGTGTGGCCAGCGAGGTGCCATGCTGCGAGGCGGGATAGCGCTCACGCAAGCTCTCCAATGGCGCACTGATGCCCTGCGTTTCCGCCATCATGGCGATGCAGGCCAGTCCACATTCATTCGTTTCGCCTTGAAACACCAGCGCCGGGATTATCTTTTCCATGATCTGACTTCTTCAATTTCCAGGTTATTCATTGATAAAAAATAACGAATGTGAGTGCCATAACAGCCAATCTTCCGGGTGCCTGACGATCGACGTTTCAATCAGCTCCGGCAGTTTGGCTTTCAGGTTGCAGGCCGGTATCGGCGGATAGATGTGGATTTTTATTCCCTGGTCGTAATAGAGGTAATAAGAGACCACCTGCGCAGACAAGGCTCTGGCGATACGAATAACGCCGCTGTGCAGGTTGGCCGGGCGATCAAACAGGCGACAACTCAGCTTCGCCGTTTTCGCCTCATTGGTATTCACGGTGTAATCCGGTGAGATGTCGGGGAAAATCATGATATTGCGTTGATGATCGGCCGCCGCCATAATCGCGCTAGTCAAATTGCCGGCAATCGCCCGGTTATCATCATGGATCGAGCAGTAAGTCAGGTTAATTCCCGCTTGCTGCCGCGTTCTTTCCTGATAGACCTCTGCACTGGCAGAAACCACCACCGTTGCCTGCCCCGGAAACACCCCAGCCCCTACCATGCCAGCCAGCACGTCAGAGACCATATGCAGAGGTGCAAGCACCACCGGTTGCCCTGCTCGGTGCAAGGGCTCGACGACTGCGTTGAGCTGTACCTGACAGTGTTCCAACTGGGCCAGGAGGTGAGCGTTAGCGGCATGGGCAGCGGCTAGATCCAGCAAGCGACGACGCTGGCTGATCTTGGCAAAATCCACCTTACGGTCATCGTCAATCAGGCATTGCTTATTGGCTGCGGCCACAAAAGCACGCCTGCGCTCCCCCCGGTTATTCAACCGCAGCCAGCGGCTAAGCGCCGCCAGCCCAAGAAACCAACGATAATCGCCATGCCGCAGCAACCAGCAAACGGTCTTGTCCTGCGCTCTGCGCAACGGCGAAAAACTCCGCGCGATTTTTGCGAGGGCCTCTCTCCATGCCAGGTAAACCCACACGGCAAAGAAACGCATTATTGCTCCAGCGGTTTATCATGCTGCAGCAGCGACAGCAGGTGATCGGCAAATTCAGGGAAATCGCGATCCTGCAGAGCCAGCCACTTCTTGCTGACGATAAAGGTTGGGGTCGCGTTGATTTTGTAGTGATCGGACACGATAGTCATATAGCTCAGCAACTCTGCGACCTGCGGAGTTTTGCTGGCTGCGTGATAAGCCGCGAGATCGATACCATTCTCCATCAACCAGCTATCAAGATTTTGGGGTTTACTCAGATCGCTTTGCTGTTTGATGACGGCGTTATAGGCACTTTCACGGTGCTGAGGTTCAATGCCCATCACCGTCAGGGTGGCAAATAATGGGGCGAAACTTGCCAGACCATTGCTCTGCGCATTATTGAGATGCAGACGGATCAGTTTTGTACCTGCTGGCATACGCGCTTCCAGCTTGGCAATATTCTCTTCGTTTATGGCACAGTAGTGGCAGCCGTAAGAGAATATCTCGACGATGGTATTACCCTCTTTGATCGGGCTATTCTTGATCTCGTCATCGCTGACGGCAACCAGAGCTTGCTGTTCGATGCCCTGATTCAATACAAAATAGTGGAAATAGGCCGTTGTGATCATCGAGGAAATAACGATGATCGCCAAGGTATAAATGAGAAGCAGCAGGGGTCTTTTGAACATAAGCCATACATCCTAAAAAAGGAACACCAATGAGATCTTATAACGGAGGGATAGCCATTTTTATTTAGCACGTAGCGCCGTTGGCGAACCAACAGCCATCACATCCCTGTCCATCAATAAGCACCATTCTCAAACAGGCCGATGCAAAAATCCTATCGCATCAGCCCAAACTTATATCCTGAAACTCAGGAAGAGCTTACGGCCGGCCAGCCGGGCAGTTGGCAGAGTCAACAGATGAGCTAGTCTGACTCACAATTCGGCCATTCTTATCCAGGCAAGTTCTGACTAGATAGCAAGCACCACCAACGCCACCCACATACTCAACAGCACAGACTCTTTTACATTTACCACCAACAATTGCACCTGCATCTAAGGTATTAACTTTTTTCACAGTGTCGTCCTTTTTATAAAAGTGAAACAAAAACAGCCCGAGTAACGTCTATCATCAGTGATAGAGTAATCCTACGCTTGATATAAAGGCACAATTAACCATACCTTTATTAAAGCGTAGGGAGTTAAGTTAAAGTTAATTATTTCTCTCTATCAAAAGAGCTCTGACCCAAGGATAGCCCGACGTTTAAAGCAGATCAATAATAATTTTTATGGCAATTGACATATTCCAACCAGATCATAACACCGCTAATGCAGGATATTTCTCGCTAAATAATAAGATTAAATACAATAGGAAAATACACTACTGGATATACCGTACCAAATAACAATAATTAATAAAGGACAATTCCCTGAGCGAAAAAGCAGCCCCACATCAAGAACGCAAGATATTAAAGAGAATCTAAACAGTATTACGAGGCGATAATCGGAGGGAGAAAGCAGAGCAACTTGCAATGTTGATAACACGAGGTGGGTGGCACTGGATTTTTATCATACGTAGCAAAGCCCGGTACACGGATGTACCGGGCTAAGCCAAACGCACAAGCTTAGAACTGGCAAACGATACCGACCGAGGTCACGTTATCGGTGTTGAGACCCGCCTTGCTGGTAAAGTCGTTTTCATCCAGCAGGTTGATTTTATGATCCACATAGGTGGACATGTTTTTATTGAAGGCATAGGTGGCCCCCAGATCAACATACTTCACCAGGTTCTGGCTGCCAAAGCCCTGAATGTCTTTGGCATTGGACTGTACGTAGGCCACGGACGGACGCAAGCCAAAGTCGAACTGATACTGTGCCACCAGCTCAATATTCTGAGCCTTGTCGGCAAAGCCATAAGCCTGACTATTACGGCTGCCAAAACGGTTAGCGTTATAAGACTGGGTAAACATGGCCGCCAGGTAGACATTATTGGCATCGTATTTCAGACCGGTGCTATAGGCCTGAGCCTTATCGCCATTACCCAGGATTGCCGGGTTGTTGCGGCCGTTCTGGTCTGCCGTGCGATCGGCACTGAAGAACGCACCGGCTGCGCTGATGCCATAACCCAGATCGTAACTGACGGACATGCCGTAGCCGTTACCGTTCTGCGCCAATACATCGCGGTAGTTGTTGGATTCGGAGGCGCTGCCGTTGGTGCCCTGATATTGCAGAGCAAAATTCAGGCCTTCAACCATGCCGAAGAAGTCGCTGTTACGGTAAGTCAGCAAACCGTTGCCACGTTGGAACAGGAAGTTATCGGCACCGTAGGTGTCCCCACCGAACTCTGGCAGTACGTCGGTCCATGCACCGATGTCATACATCACGCCGTAGTTACGGCCATAATCCAGTGAACCATAATTGGCGAATTTCAAACCGGCAAACCCTACGCGGGTAAAGCTGTTGTTGGCTTCGCTTTCTGCCTGGTTCAGGTTAACCTGGTACTCCCACATGCCGAAGCCGGTCAGGCTGTCGTTGATTTGGGTTTCGCCACGCAGGCCCAGACGCATATAAGACTGATCGCCATCAACCGAGTCGTTACTGGAGAAGTAGCGCTGGCCGTCAATCTTGCCGAACAGATCCAGCTTGTTACCGTCCTTGTTGTAGATTTCAGCAGCGCCCGCGGTGCCTGCAACCAGCAAAGCCGGAACCAACAGTGAAAGTACGCGAATTTTCATAATAGCTCTCTATCTAAAGTTTATATAAAAGTGATTATCGAAATACGGTAAGTGCGGATGAAAACGGGAGCCATAATTAGCATGACGAAGTTAACTCCTTACCAGTTCCTTTCTGGTGGAGGAAAGTATATTGAGTAAAATCTCATTGCAATAGTTAAATTCAAATAAATTCAAAATATGTCTGAATATTACACCATTATAATATTTACCTCGAAATAATTAACATTTAAATTAACAATTAAAAATATAAACCCCGCAATTTAATCGTATCTGTTATATTTTAGTGATCAGACGAAACGAAATACATCACAAATAATAACACCAAAGACACATTCACCCATTTAAAATGTAGTAAAAACGAACGCAGTTGTTTATCTTATTGAATTAAATTGATAAATAAATGTTAAAAACAACTTTAACTAAGAAATCATTAACACCTACCCACTGATTAAAGCCAACCATAAATCATAAAATAACCAATATTATCAATCAATTAAGTAATAAGCATCATTTCATTAAGATCTTTAGCGTCGACACGCCTCTAATCATCACACAATTTGTTGGTTTTTTGCGCTAAATCATAACCATACAATAGTTGTGGATTACAATTTCATAACAGGTATAAATGACAATTAGTCGCAATAATATTGCCGCAAGCTCTAACACGGGATATTCTCTATCCAATAGGATTATTTTCACTCTATTAAGAAAAGAAGATTCCTAAACGAAACCTAAATAATATGTCTGTTTTTTAAAAAATATTCAACGCTATAACTAGAAAAATGATTGAGATCATAACCAGGAATCATCTCAATCCGTACCATCATCGGCATCCAGCCACACACAGCGGGTATTCATTGTCTTTTACTCATCATTTGAGTCGGGAAATCATTAGCACTGATGGATTAGCCATAGCCAAAAACCGGGCCGACGGCATGAACTGAAGATAATTTACTCACGTTAGCAAACGGCATACTAAGCTTGAAGAGTCTACGAGTGGTTGAAACTGAAGGAAACAATAGAGAGGGCGCACGCCCGCTAACGGGCAAGGGGAATAGCGCCGGGAGTGCGTGAAATCCGAGGTGGTTGTGTCCTACGGTCACAGTAGCAAGATTAAGTTCCCGCAACAGCGTGAACAAAGGCCGGAGTTGGCCTAGACGAGCGGTAAGACGTGATGCATTGGTCAACGAGTTAACTCATCGCTCCCCTAAAATCCGATCCGAAGAGATTGCATCGTGAATATAAAACTGGTTGCCGTTGTGCTTTGCACACTTTTTCTTACCGCCTGCGACAGAGAGACGCCTGAAGAACTCGAAAGCGTCCGTCCGGTGAATATCTTTGAAGTTAGCAACAGTGCCCAACAAGGAGTACGCATCTTCCCTGCCAGGATTGTCGCGGGTGACCGTACCGAACTGGCCTTCAAGCGTCCAGGACAACTGCAGCAACTGCTGGTACGTGAAGGGGAGCGGGTCAGCAAGGGGCAAGTGATTGCCGAGCTAAACAGTAATGACGCACGCCTGCGGCTACGTGACCGGCAGGCCGCATTCGATCTGGCACAGGCGCAATTCAACCGTTTCGCCACCCTGAGTGCTCGTAATGTCGTTCCCCGTGCCGAACTCGATGTTCATCGCGCAGCGCGTGACTCGGCCCAGGCCGCCTTGAAGTTGGCCAGGGAAGAAGTGAGCGATATGCAAATCCGTGCCCCCTTTACCGGTGTGATTGCCACGCTCACGGCCCGTAACCATCAGGTGATCCCCGCAGGCCAGTCGATAGCGACCCTGAACTCGCTGGATTCGCTGGATGTGGTCTTCAGTATCCCCGAAAATCTGTTCATCGTGATTGATGAAAACAATGCACAGTACCAACCTATTGTTCTGTTGAACAACTTGCCGGGTCGCGAGTTTACCGCCCGCTATAAAGAACACACCACCAATACCACCGCGGGCTCATTGACCTATCAAATGACCCTGACCATGCCGCGCCCACAAGATCTGCCACTACTCTCGGGAATGAGCGGCAGTGTGAAAATCAACCTCGGTAATCTGGCCGGGGCTACGCAGAAAACCAGCGTTATTGTTCCCGTCGAGGCGGTATTTAACCCGGATAACAGCCCACGCAATCAGCCCCACGTGTGGGTGATCAAAGAGCGTGATGGCAAACTGTTTGTTGAATCTCGTCAGGTTGAAACCGGGCAACTGACCGCTAACGGCATACAGATCGTGTCCGGTCTGGCCGATGGTGAACGGATTGTCGCCGCCGGTACTCGCGAACTGCGCCCCAATCAGGAAGTGCGCGCCTGGGTCCGTGAGCGAGGTCTGTAATGAAACTGACAGAGAACTTTATCAACAACGGCACCCGGATCTGGCTGGCGATCTTGCTGCTAGGTATTGGCGGCGTGCTGGCGTTTCTCAACATCGGCAGGCTGGAGGATCCGGCCTTTACCATCAAGACTGCGGTGGTAGTCACCCGTTATGACGGCGCTTCGGCCCAGCAAGTGGAGGAAGAAGTCACCCTGCCGCTGGAAAATGCCATTCAGCAGCTGCCTTATATTGATAACGTCACCTCCATCTCCAGCGTGGGGCTGTCGCAGATCACCATTAATATCCGTGCCGAATACGGTGCCGCCGAACTGCCGCAAATCTGGGATGTGTTGCGCCGGCGCATTGGCGATGCCGCGATACGGTTACCGCCCGGTGCCAGCCCTCCGATAGTTAACGATGATTTTGGCGATGTGTACGGCTTCTTCTTCTCGCTGTATGGCGACGGCTTTAGCAATCAGGAGCTGCGCAACTTTGCCGAGCTGTTACGCCGTGAGTTAGTGGTGGTGCCAGGCGTTGGCAAGGTGGGGATTGTTGGGGTGATCCCGGAAGAGGTGCAGATTGAGATTTCCCGCGCCCAGATGACCGCCGCCAATATTATTCCACAGCGGCTTTATGATCTGTTGAGCCGGCAGAACGTGGTGTCCAACGCCGGGGATCTGTTGGTGGGCAGCGAGTCGATCAGGCTGCATCCCACCGGGGAATTTGCCAGCGTGCAAGAATTGGGTAACCTGCTGATTAGTGAGCCAGGCAGCCCGCGCAGCGTTTACCTGCGCGATATTGCCACCATCAGCCAGGGCGTAACCCACTCCCCCAATAATATCTACCGTGCCAACGGGCGGCCTGCGCTCTCTATCGGCGTATCCTTTGCCCCGAATGTGAACGTGATTGTGGTGGGCGAAGCGGTCAAGGCCCGGTTGGCCCAACTGCAAGCCGAACGCCCCGCCGGGATGGATATCAGCGTTTTCTACGATCAGTCCCATGAAGTAGAAGGCGCGGTGAACGGCTTTATCATGAACTTCTTGCTGGCGCTGCTGATCGTGGTCGGCACCCTGCTGATCTTTATGGGGGTGCGCAGCGGGCTGGTGATCGCCGCCTCGCTGGCGCTGAACGTGCTTGGCACCCTGCTGATCATGAAGCTGTTCAATATTGAGCTGCAACGCGTTTCGCTCGGGGCACTGGTGATCGCCTTAAGTATGTTGGTGGATAACGCCATTGTGATCGTCGAGGGCGTGCTGGTTGGGCGGCAACAGGGTGAGAAGACCCTACAGGCCATTAATAACGTGGTCAAACGCACCATGTTCCCGCTACTGGGAGCGACGGTGATTGCCATTCTGGCGTTTGCGCCGATCGGCTTATCCAACGATGCCACCGGCGAATACTGTAAGTCACTGTTCCAGGTATTGCTGATTTCGCTGATGCTGAGCTGGTTCACCGCCTTGACCCTGACGCCGGTATTCACCAAATGGGCGTTTGAAAAACAGAAGCTGGCCGAGCCGAAAGGCGATGAACCAGCCAAGTCACCTTATGATGGTTGGCTGTTCCGCGTCTATCGCAATCTGTTGGGCAAACTGCTGCGCCAGCGCACCATTACGCTGGGGGTGCTGGCCGCGCTGATGGTCGTTTCGGTGATCGGCTTTGGCAACGTGCGCCAAAGCTTCTTCCCGCCGTCCAATACGCCGATCTTCTTCGTCGATCTCTGGCTGCCCTATGGCACCGATATCGCCTACACCGAAAAGATTGCCGCCGAAATCGAGCAACATATCCAGTCGCAAGAGGGCGTCAGCGATACCATGGTCACCATTGGCCAAGGTGCCATGCGCTTTATGCTCACCTACAACGCACAGCGGCAATATTCCAACTATGCGCAGATCATGGTGCGAGCCAAACAGCTCAACCAGATCCCCGATATGATCGGCCAAATAGAGGGCTACGTACGCAACAATTTCCCTCAGGTGAACGCCCAGGCCAAGCGCATCATGTTCGGGCCTTCGAATAACAGTTCCATCGAAGCGCGCTTTATCGGCCCCGATCCGAACGTGCTGCGCACGCTGGCGGCCAAGGCAGAAACCATCGCCAGCGCAGACCCCAATGCCGACGGAGTCATGCACGACTGGCAACAGCGCAGCAAGGTCATTCGCCCGCAGTTCTCGGATTATCTTGGCCGTGAATTAGGGGTGGATAAACGCGAAATCGACAGTGCGCTACGCATGAGTTTTGGCGGGATCGCCGTTGGCCTATATCGTGATGGCACACGGTTAATGCCGATTGTGTTAAGAACGCCGGACTCGGAGCGGTTGAATGCCGAACGGTTGAACGACGTGATGATCTGGAGCCAGGCACGGCAGGCGTTTATTCCTATCGACAACGTGGTCAACGGCTTTACTACCGAGTGGGAAGATCCGCTGATCATGCGCCGGGATCGCAAACGCACCCTGACGGTTCAGGCCGATCCAAGCTCCCAGAGCGGTGAAACCTCTGCCGAACTGTTGCAACGCATCAAACCGGATATTGATGCCATCCCATTACCGCGCGGCTATGAACTGAATTGGGGCGGCGACTATGAAAGTACCAAGGAAGCCCAGGCCGGGTTGTTCACCAGCCTGCCGGTGGCCTTTGTGATCATGTTCATCATCACCGTGCTGATGTTCAGCTCGCTGAAAAATGCCGTCGCCATCTGGCTGACCATTCCGCTAGCGTTGATTGGGGTAACCGTGGGCTTCCTGCTAACCGGTATTCCGTTTGGCTTTATGGCGCTGATCGGCCTGTTGAGTTTAAGCGGCATGTTGATCCGTAACGGCATTGTGCTGGTAGAGGAGATCGGATTGCAGCGGCAGGAAAAACCGATCCTGGAGGCCATCATCGACGCCTCTACCTCACGTTTACGCCCTATCCTGCTGACGGCCTTTACCACCGTACTCGGCCTGGCCCCACTGCTTAGCGATGCTTTCTTCCAAAGTATGGCGGTGGTGATCATGTTCGGCCTGGGCTTTGCTACCGTGCTGACTCTGCTGGTATTGCCGGTGATCTACAGTTGCATGAACTCCGACAAGCAAAAGGTGACGACTGAAGCTTGAGATCGCACTCTACGTAGGGGCGCCGCATGCTGCGCCCGTTTACACGGCCTCGCAATAAAGAGAGCCTCTTGCATAAATCGGGCTATTGCAAAATGCGGCATTGGTTTACTGTGTAGCCAGTTCAAAACCAAACACGGAGAAGTGCAAAGTGATTAAAGAAACAATCTTGGGATGTTCGCTGCTGTTGGTCTCTGCCACTGCGTTGGCTGGTGGTTGTGACAGCCCGCGCACCCCTTATGACGTGACCTACTGCGCGGCATTGGAGATGGTGCAACTGGATCAAGAGATCAACGTGCAATACAAGAAAGTGATGGGACTGCTGACTCAACCACAAAAGCAGACACTGAAGCAGTCGCAGATCGAATGGCTGAAAAATCGGGACAGCCAATGTAGCGACGACTCCATGATCAATGTCGCCTGCTCAAACAAGACCATGCAAAGCCGTATCGATTTTCTGAAAAGCGTAGAGCGGGAATGCAAGAGTACCGGCTGTGACAGCAAAAAACTGGCTCAGCAGCAGTAAGAGGTTCGGGGCGCCTATGCTGCGCCCCGACTAAAAAATCACTATTTGGTTAACGCGATAATGCCCAACGTCAGGCCAGCTACCGCTGCCGCCCCGCCTGCAATCGCCCCGGCGGTTTCCCAGTTATCCTGAGTGGTGCCTTTCATGCAGGTATTGGTATGTACCAAACGGCCTTGGTCATCATAGACCGGTACGCAAGGTGATTCGGTAGCACACCCGGACAGTAAAACGGCCAGCAGGCCCGCAGCAATAAACTTACTCATACTCACACCTCGGCGTTCAACAGCCAAAAAAACAGCAAAATGAATGAAAATCGCGCCACTGTACCACCGATGCCCATCGCGATGGATCCGGAATAGTCGCAAAATGTGTGGGGGTGAAACAAATAAATTCGGGCCTGCGATGGCAGCGTTGGCTGATGTTTTATCACGCTGCCTTCAACAGCTGACGGACTCAGCATGATAAAAAGAATAGATGAGGGAGTTCAGCATGTTGCCTCCCCTCACCGCTAGCGCTGTTGATATTTTCTGATGGCAGGCTTGAGCAAACCGCCAAACACATTGACCAGCAAGCCCACAATGATCACCAATGCACCGATCATTTGTTGCAATGATAGCCTTTCGCCTAATAGCCATGCGGCAGAGAGAATACCAATAACCGGCACCAGCAGCGTCAACAGCGCAACGCGCCAGGTTTCATAGCGGCTCAACAGATTACCCCAGATGCCATAACCCATAATGGTGGCAACAAACGCCAGATAGATCAGCGCCAGAATGGTTTCACCTTGAATATGCACCAGGCTATCAATCAACAGCGCTTGCCCCTCAAACAACCATGAGCACATGAAGAACAGCACCACCGGTACGGGCGTGCTCCACACCACCAGTGACATGATCGGCACATTGCGATCGCGCATAATCACCTTATTCGTGATATTCCCCAGACCCCAAGATAACGCTGCGGCCAGCGTCAACATCATGGTAGTCAGCGTGATGCCCGCCGTCGTTTGCCCAGCCATGCCCGCACTAGCCAACATAAACATGCCAACGGTGGCAATCATAATTCCGGCAATATGGTTCCATTTCAGCTTTTCGGCCAACAGCAGCGCGCCGAGCAAAATGGTAAAGAAAGCCTGAGCCTGCAGCACCAGTGATGCCAAACCCGCAGGCATGCCAAACTTGATGGCCATAAACAGGAAAGCGAACTGACCAAAGCTGATGGTGATGCCGTACGCCAGCATCCAACGGAGAGGGATATTCGGTGGTTTGACAAACAGAATGGCCGGGAACATCACCAGCGCAAAACGCAGGCCTGCGAGTAGAAACGGTGGCATGCCATACAGCCCAACTTTAATCACCACAAAGTTCAGCCCCCAGGCCACCACCACGAACAGCGCCAATAACCTATCCTTCACTGACATCATGCATTCCTTTTATTTCCCATAGAGAGGCTGCAACCTCGTCAGGCCAGCGGCCACCGTATCAAGATGATTTATTGTTTATAGCCGAAATGTTAGCATTACCGGGCGGCATAAGATGCTGCTGCACCACCTCTCGTATTATCGCGGCTGCTGAACCCCGATAAACCGATGAGGCATTAACATGACTGACATACGTGGCCGGGCCTGGCGCCTGGTGAATAACAAACGCAACAAACACAGTGATATGGGGGATTTTCAACCCAAGTTCACCAAAGAGAAACGGTGGAAAATGCTCTACACCCGCTCACATAAAATAACGCGAGCGAGTCAATTGGGTATTGAGTATCCGCAGATATCCCGCGCCGTAGCCCGGCGTAACGCACTTGATGAGATCGATTAACCATGAATGTGCTGTTTGTCTGCAGCCGTAACCAATGGCGCAGCCCAACCGCAGAGCGCATATGGCACAGAACTCCCGGCCTGACCGCAAGGTCGGCCGGGACCAGCCGTAATGCCATAAAAACGGTGACGCCGGAGTTGTTGCTCTGGGCGGATATGATTTTTGTCATGGAGCAAAAACACAAAAACCGGCTGGTTGCCGAGTATCGCCGCCTGCTGGAACATAAGCCCCTGCATGTTCTCGATATCCCCGATGACTATCAATATATGGATCCTGAACTTATCACGCTGCTAGAGCAATCTACCGAGCCGTTCCTGGCGCCTTTCAGCCTAGCACGCTAACGCCAGACTATTATTGGGTAAAAATCCCTTCGCATGCCAATGCCAGCGAGAGTAATAAATCCTCTTGCGGCTGGACGCACAATATTTCTAACCCGACCGGCAGCCCCACAGCACTCACACCACAGGGTAAAGTCAGCGCGGGCCAACCGCTGATGGCGGAAAGCTCAGGGGCGCAACCAGGAGGCATTTTTTCCAGACTCTCCGGCTGGCGGGACACGGTTGGGTAAATGACTCCATGCAACCGCTGAGTATCAATAAGTTCGTAGAGAGCCCCCTTGAGTTTGCGTTGGAAGCAACGAGCGTTGCGCCATTGCGCTGTTTTCAGCGTTCTGTGTGAAAGCAACTGCGCAATAAACGGTGAGAACTCTGGCAAAAACTGGCCTGATTGATACAGCTCGCTCAAGTCATGCGGGGTTGACGGGTACATTGCCAACCACGTGTTGATGGCGACATGAAACTCATACAGGCTCAGGCAAGGTTCATTCGCCACTTCCGCCATAATGGGCAATGTCACATCGATTAACTCCACCCCGTTGCGGCGCAGTCGGTTTAACGCTTCGTGCCAAACCACGAGTTGTTGCGGAGAATGGCCTTCCAGCTCATTCAATACTCCCAGTCGCATTCTTTTCAACGAGATGGTTGGTAACGGGCACGGCGGTTTCCCCGCCATAATCGCGTTTAGCAGAGCGGCATCCTGCACGCTGTTCACCATCGGCCCCACGCAATCTTTGCTGGGAGAGAGAGGGGCAACACCTTGCAATAGTTCACGCCGATGATGGGGGCGCAACCCTACCAAGCCGGTATAGCTGCTGGGGATACGTATTGAACCGCCCGTGTCGGTGCCGATGGCAGCCACGGCCATATTCGCCGCCACCGCTGCCGCACAACCCCCGCTTGATCCTCCAGCGGTGAGGCCAGGCATCAGAGGATTATGCACATCACCAGCAAGAGAGCTGCGTGAACGCACATCAAAAGCAAACTCCGACAGATTAGCCTTGGCGAGAATAATGGCTCCGGCCCCTCGCAGACGCTGAACCACCAAGGCATCTTGTGACGCTTTGGCGTTTGCCAAAGCTAAACATCCCAGCGTGGTTGGCAGAGGGGAAAGATCAATATTGTCTTTAATGATTATTGGGATGCCCTGAAGTGGACCCATCGGTAGGCCCTGTTTCCTGGCCTGGTGCCAATATTCAGCTTCAGCAATAGCCTGCGGATTTACCTGCAAGATAGCATTCAATGATTTATGTTCGGCAATAGTTTGCAGCCGACGGCGCACTTCTTCCCGACAATCCAGCGGAGGAATGAGTGAAGGAGGTTTCATATGATATCCATTTGTTTTGCGCCAAGATGGCCCCTCACCCTAACCCTCTCCCACAGGGAGAGGGAACCGATCGAGTACGCTGATTTTCCTGCGTCATACATTACTCCGCACGTTCCGAAGCAGCACAAGGCTACCGAGCACTCCGTGGCAACTCCCTCTCCCACGGGGAGAGGGAACCGATCGAGTTCGTTGATTGCTTTGCGTAATACCCTGCCTTTCTTGTTCTTTACTCGGCGTCCCGCAGCAGCACAAGGTAACCCAGTGCACCGTGGCGGCTCCCTCTCCCTGTGGGAGAGGGTCGGGGTGAGGGCTACTAGTCGCGTTCGCCGCTGGTTATGGCATCGATCGCTTCCGGGTGCAAACGAATCTCCGCAGCCCGACGATGGGCCTGCATCCCTTCGGTTCTGCTCTGGCGAATGGCCGGCTGGGCAATGGCCGGGATCCCCTGCTCATCGATCCACTGATGGGTGCAGGTTTTCACATAAGCCCCCACCCACAATCCACCGGTGTAGCGCGCGGCAGCCATAGTCGGCAACGTATGGTTGGTTCCACAACACTTATCCGAGAACACCACGCTAGCATTCTGGCCGATAAACACCGAACCATAGTTGCGGATTTTGCTGGCGGTACCGTGCGGATCTCGCGTATGCACCTGTAAGTGCTCGGTCGCCATATGATCCGCATAGGCGATCAACTGTGCTTCATCCTCACAGACGGCAATCTCTCCCTGTAAACGCCAAGCCTCACCCGCAGTTATAGCCGTAGGCAGATTACCGAGTTGGCGCTCTATTTCAGCCAGCGTCTGCTGCGCAATTTCCAGACTGGTGGTTGCCAGCCCCACGCGGGTATGTACGTCGTGTTCGGCTTGAGCCAACAGGTCCGCAGCCAGAATGCGTGGATCGGCACTGTCATCGGCAATAATGAAGATCTCGCTGGGGCCAGCCAGTGCATCGATACCCACTTTGCCAAATACCTGACGTTTCGCTTCATTAACGAACGCATTGCCCGGCCCGACAATTTTATCAACCACTGGGATGCTCTCGGTTCCCCAAGCCATCGCTGCAATGGCCTGTGCACCGCCGACTTTAAAAATACGATGAGCGCCGGCCAGATGACAGATAGCAATCATTGCAGGATGCGCCCCCGGCGGCAGGCAGGCAACGATCTCGTCACACCCTGCCACCTTCGCAGGAACGATCGACATCACCGGCGCAGATAAAATCGGGTAACGGCCACCAGGAACATAACAGCCCACGGTTTGGATCGGGATAATACGATGGCCAAGATGCACTCCCGGGAGTACCTCGACTTCCAATGGCTTAATGGTGGCCAATTGCGCTTCGGCAAAGCGCTTGACCTGGTTGATGGCAAATTCACTATCGAGCCGGGTTTGGGGATCCAGTTCTGCCAGTGCCTGTTCGATTTCTTGCGCAGTAACTTCAAAACGGGCAGGGGTCACCCGATCAAATTTCTGTGAGTATTCACGCAAGGCCGCATCGCCGCGCTCGCGAACCTGGCTGATAATATCGCTAACGGTCTCGCCCAATGAGCGGTCTGCGACCACGTCCTGCCCTTGTGGCCGCTTCAAATACTGTACGCTTGCAAAGTTATCGCTGCTGCTCATCGGTTACTTCTCCATTTGCCCAAGTTTGATTTGTGCCAACAACGCCAGATGGTCATAGACCACCCACTCGTCGACGATTTTGCCGTTGATAATGTGGTAGTGAGACATGCCCATCACGAACAGACGCTCGCCGGTCGGTTTACCCAACTCCCCATAGCCCAGATGATGCCCTTCCATAATCCAACGCACGGCGACTTTGGTACCGCCCTCCTCGCAAGGATTTGAGCAGATATGCTGCGGCATCCAGGCACCATCCGGGATCATGCCAATCAGTGCCAACGTCTGGTGGATCACCGCGGCCTGGCCATACAGCTCTTTCATCAGTGGGCCATGCCATTGCACGTTGGTGGCATAAACGTCTTTGATTTTGCCAAGCATTCTGCGGTTGTAGATTTCATGCAGCCAACGCAGGCATTGCTCTTCAATGTCGGTATGGGCAATGGAAGTATCGCACTCGGTTTCTGGTGGGTACTGCCCAAGCAGGCGACGGTTTTCACCGATGTCGGTCACCCGGAAACCTTTATCAAACTGCTCTTTTGCCATGTCGTGGGCCACGGCATGGGTATCCAGGCCGATCTGCTTCATCAGCGCCATGTTGTCACTTACGACCCACTCCCGGTAAATCTTGTTTTCATGGATCATGCAGTCGGCGACGGTACGGGTGACGAAAGTACGATTGGTCGGCTTACCCAGATGGCTGAACTGAGTATGCCGACCGCTGCCGGTGACCAGGTGGGAAGTATAAAAACCGTCGACGTCATTACCATTCCAGATAACCTGCGTCGCCATGCCACGCCGCTCAGGGAATGCCACCAGCCGTTGCAGCGTATCCTGCACGACCTGTTCACGGTTATACATGGTTCCCAAAGCATTATATAAAATGCAGTTGTGCGTATAGTGGGTGTAAATTAATCCCACATCGCGCTCGTCCCATATTTTATGCGTACAGCGAACAATGTAATCAACGATATCGGTATAACAATCATCGAAACCGCGTAGTGATTGTGCGCGCGGGCGTTTTTCCGGGACTAAGTCAGTAAAGTCACGGCGTTCAACTTGTAATACCGGCTCATCTCGCACGGCCTTCGGTGTGATTTTTTCAGGTGCTGCCGGTGCTTTATTGGTAGTTTCAGTGGAAGACATGGTATCTCCTGTATTTTCTTTTATGTGCACGCGTAAAATACGCAGCACGCCTGAGGCTCACTCCTGCAAGCATAGATTAAGAGTGAAGGCTCTTTCGCTGATAATACTTTGAGTTATTTAGGGCAACAGACAGCCATGATAAATACCAAAGTATTTATCGTTTGAATGGCTGCTTATTTTATTGGGCAGAGCCCAGTTAATTAAATATTTGTGACCATATTGCTAGTTCATCGATACCTAAATACTCCCGCATTATTAACCCATCACGCAATTCAAGTTGGCTGATCCCCGAAATCGACACCGGCCGCCGTGAAGGGATGCCAAACTTTCCATAGCCATCGTGCCAGGTCAGCAATGACCAACGCAGCGAGAGGCGCACGGGTTCATTGGCATCTCTGCGGACAATCAGATGATGCAGCTGCGTCTCACTATCGGCGAAAGACGCCCGATAACCAGAAAGGAAGCTGCCAATATCCTGTTCGCCAGTGCACAGTACATGGCCAGGGCCGTTCAATGTTGCGGCTGGGTGATACAAACCGGGCACCACTCCGCTGTTACCGCCCGCCCACATAGATAAATAGCGCTCGATCAATCCAGCCAGCGGGCCTTCGACATCATCCCCTTCAGGCCCCCCGGCCCAGCGGGCATCCAACTCTTCTGCCGTGGTCGGTTCAAGTCCCAGTTCACGGCGGTTTGCCGCCAGTTGGCTGGCAAAATCACGCACGTCCAGCCCAATTTGTGAAACGATGGCAGCCCGATCCTGTAATAGCCATTCCTGACGCACCGCACCTTCAGCACAAATACGATCGGCCCAGGTGCGTACCCATAGGGTTTTCCCACTCGGCTTGCCGAAGAAACCCTCCCCTTGATGGCGGATACAGGCCACCGCGCGCTGCGCCGCATAATACTCACCCTCATTATTTTGGCTGCACAGAATATCTTCGGTAAGCACGGAGCGTTGCGGGAAACTGTGCATGGCCTCAAGAGTCAACCGCATAAACTGCGACAGATCGGTCAGGCGTTTTTCGGGGGTATGAAACACCACCGGCGTGGCGTAAAAATCGGCCAGCTGCCCAATGTCTTTTTGCTCCCACACTACGTGGGTCAGGGTCAGAATAAACTGTTGAATAGAATCAAACTGCGGGCTAAAGCCGGGTAAGCGTGTCATTCAACCTCCTGGGGCTGGAACAGGGACAATCCCTCTTTTTCTATAATGCCAAGGCGTGGGCGCCTGGCTGAATGCCGCACGATCAACGCTCCGGGGACAATCACCTGCTCGGGTTCAATATTGCCGCTGTCAATTTGCTTCATCAACAGCGCTACCGTTGCCGTCACCATGGCATCAACCGGTTGCGATGCGGAGGTCAGCGCATAGGACGGCCAGCCCGAAGGCCCGGTATCGTCGTAACCTACCACCGAAACATCTTCCGGAATGCGTAGCCCAAATTCGTAGCGCGCTACATCCATCACGGTCAGTGCCATGTGGTCGTTGGCTGCAAAAATCGCATCCGGTGGCTGTGGGCTGGAAAACAACTCGCGTGCAGCCCTGGCGGTTTGCTCCGCATCGTAATTGCCAAACACCACCTGAATATCTTTTACCCCTCTGGCTTGCAAGGCAGCAACGTAGCCATGCTGGCGAGCCAGGTTCACTGAAGACTCGGCAATCCCGGCAACATAAGCAAAATGGCGATGCTCCCCTGCCAGCAAGAACTCGGCGATTTGCTGTGCCGCCTTGGCGTTGTCAGTATTGACGCTCGAAGCGGTACCCGTTTCTGCATTTCGATTAAACAGCACCACCGGGATCCCCGCAGCCAGGCACTCTTCGGACAACTCAATCGATAAAGAAACCGAGGCCAGCACAATGCCATCCACCCGGTATTGCATGATCTGATCGAAGATCCTGTCGACGTTACCGTCCTTGTCGCCCACGAACAGCAACAGGTGATAGTTAAGCTCATCCAGTTTCTGCGCCAGCGCCTCCAGCACCTGTGGGTAAAACTGGTTATCAAAATAAGACATCACTACGCCAACAATTCGGGAGCGCGCGGTGTTCAGCGAACGGGCGATAGCGTTCGGGCGATAGCCCAGCTCACGCGCTGCCTGCAACACTTTTTCACGGGTCGCGGGCGAAATGCTGGCCCCTGGCGTGAAAGTGCGTGATACCGCCGATTGCGACACGCCGGCAACCTGTGCTACCTGCTGCGATGTCACAGGTCCAAACGTCTTACGTTTCATTGCTGTTTCTTCCTTTTTAACATTCCCGCCATGAATTCTGGCCCGGTGCTCATGGTGTCTTCCAGTGTAACGGAGCGCTCGCAGAACGCCACGTCAAGGGCACTTTCACCACCTGCAGGAATGTGTGTTTTTTATACTTACACCATTTTTGCATGCGTATGCAAGCGTCACTGTGTTATTTTTTAATTTTTCATTAACACCATTTACAAACGTGAAATCTTTTCGTAACTTCAATCCTTGAATACGTATGCAAGCACACCGAAGGCCGTCAATTTTACCGGGGATACCGCGTCAAACTGATTGGACAAAACCCGTTAATGCCGTACTTGATTGGTTATAACCCACTAATAATAAAGAGGTTCACCACCATGTTTCGTGCACTATTCAGTCGTCCTGAGCTACGTTTGTTTTTTTCTATCAGCGTGCTGTTTTTCATCTGCATCCACAGCATCGATGCATTTCTGGCACCGATGATGATTAATCAGGGTATGGAACCACAGATTGTGGGTATGATCATGGGTGCCAGCGGTCTGGCAACCTTGTGTATCCGCTTCCCGCTGGGCATCATTTCCGACGTAGTCAAAAGCCGTAAGATATTTATTCAAGGGGCATTGTTGCTGCCGATTATTGCCTGGCCAATCGCTTACATCGAACCCAGTGCACTGACGCTGTATCTGGCAAAAGCTGCCGACGGGTTTACTGCCGCCACCTGGGTGCTTTATAACATCCTGTTTATCCGCTATTTCGATCGTAAAGATGCCCCTGCCGCGGTGGCGCTGCTGGCGTTAGCTGGCCCGCTTGGAGTATTTCTGGGGAACTGCATTGGTGGCATTCTGATCTACTATTTTGCGGCTAATATCGGCTATTTCGTCTCCTGCGTCTCCGCCATCCTGGCATTGATTCTGACTACCCGCATCAAGGATGTACACGATGCGGCAAAGGCTCCGACCCTGAAAGCCTGCATCGTCAGCGCACGCCGCCAACTGGTTGATCCTTCGGTATGGTTGATTGGCGTGCTCGCCACCATTGTGGTGCTGGTACCCTTTGCCACCCGGGATACTTTGACTCCTATCTACGCCCAGCAGCTTGGGGCTAAAGCCGGTATTCTTACCCTATTGAGCAATATTCATCTGCTGAGCTACGCCTTGGCCGTCGCACTGTGCAGTTCGGTGTTCTACAAACGGCTGGGGTTAGTCAAAACCGCTTTCGTTGGCATTATGCTGCAGGTGGTTTCCAGCGTCGGCATCCCCTTTACCAGCAATATAAACCTGATCTACTTCCTGCAAGCGCTGGCCGGTTTCTCCTTCGGTATGGCCTTCGCCGTCTTTATGTCACTCAGCGTGGTTAACACGGTGGAAGAGGAACAGTCTACGCGTATGGGGTTGTTTCAAACGATCTATTCCTGCGGCATGTTTGCCGGGCCGGTGATCATGGGCGTGATGCTACAGCACATTAATCTGTCATCGGGATATTTGTTTATAGGTGCTCTGTCATTTGTGGCTGCTCTCTTGACGCCTTTGGCTGCGCGCAGCGTTTATCAACGCCAATCAAAATTGGCAAAGAATAAAGGTGAGGTATCACCGCTGACAGCGTTACAGGATTAGTTCATTAGTAACAAGCAACCTCTATAAATTTATCACCTCGCATCTGTTGCCATATTTTGGCCGGATATTGCCTGCGCAGAAAAAGGAAAAGTGTTATGAGCCATTATTTGAAAACCAGTAAATCGCTCTCCGAGCGCCAGCAAAACAATAAGCAAGTTAGTATTACGGTAGAAAACATCCTCGCCGACATTGAATTACGCGGCGATCGGGCGATCCGTGAATTATCCATCAAGTTTGATCACTATGACCGTAACGATTACCGACTATCACAAAATGAAATCAACGCCTGTATCAAGCAGTTAACTCGCCAGGATATTAAAGATATTGAGTTTGCTCAAGAGCAGGTATTTAACTTTGCCAGCCAGCAGAAAAAATGCCTGCTGGATCTGGAAGTGGAAACGCGCCCCGGCATTATTCTTGGCCATAAAAACATCCCGATTAATGCGGTGGGCTGTTACGTGCCTGGCGGGAAATATCCTCTGCTCGCCTCAGCGCATATGTCCATCATCACCGCCAAGGTTGCGGGATGCTCGCGGATTGTCAGTTGCGCTCCTCCTTTTCATGGTCAACCGGCGCCAGCCATTGTCGCCGCCCAGGCGATGGCCGGAGCCGATGAGATTTATGCCTTAGGTGGCATTCAGGCGATTGGGGCCATGGCACTGGGTACCGGCTCCATCAGTCCGGTCGATATGCTGGTCGGCCCCGGCAATGCTTTTGTGGCAGAGGCCAAGCGTCAGCTATTTGGCCGCGTGGGGATCGATTTATTCGCCGGGCCGACCGAAACTCTGGTGATCGCCGATGACAGCGTGGATGCAGAAATTTGTGCCACCGACCTGCTCGGCCAGGCGGAACACGGCGTGACCACACCTGCCATTTTGCTCACCAACTCCCTGGCGCTGGCCAAGGCTACCCTGCTGGAGGTCGAACGGCTGCTGACTCAACTTCCTACCGCAGAGATCGCTCGTCAGGCTTGGCATGACTACGGCGAAGTGATTGTGTGCGACAGCTACGAGGAGATGCTGCAAGAAGCCGATCGTATCGCCTCCGAACACGTCCAGGTGATGACTTCCCGTGACGACTGGTTCCTGAACAATATGACCAACTACGGCGCACTGTTCCTCGGGCCAAGAACCAATGTGGCCTATGGCGACAAAGTGATCGGCACCAACCATACCCTGCCGACGCAGAAAGCCGCACGTTACACCGGCGGATTGTGGGTGGGTAAATTCATGAAAACCTGTACCTGGCAGAAAGTGCTCAGCGACGAGGCGTCCTCGGAGATCGGCGGCTACTGCTCACGCCTGTCGTTACTGGAAGGTTTCTCTGGCCATGCGGAACAGGCAAACATTCGCGTGCGGCGCTACGGCCAACGCGATGTGCCCTACGCCAGTCCGGTGGCGGTCACGGATAGTGACAGGGCCTGAACATGATGACGGTTCCCCATACGCCAAGCTTTCGTGTCGACAACCAGCAGGCGCTGGTGACCGGAGGCTCACGCGGCATCGGTTTTGCGGCAGCCATTGCCCTTGCCGAAGCCGGAGCAAAGGTTTGGATTGCCGCTCGCGACAGTCAGCAACTGCAACTAGCGGTCACGCTCGCTGCTGAGCAAAACATTCAACTGCACCCAGTCGTTTTGGATATTACGGATAGCCACGCGGTGGCGACGACGCTGGCTGAGTTGCCAAGCTTTAGCATTTTAGTCAACAGCGCTGGCTTGGCACGCCACCAGCCTTTTGTCGAGGTCAGCGAGGAAAATTACGATGCGGTGATGGCCCTTAATCTACGCGCGACCTTCTTGATCAGCCAGCATGTCGCCCGCTCGATGCTGGCAAAGGGCGTAGAAGGTTCCATCATCCACATCTCGTCGCAAATGGGCCACGTTGGCGGCCCCAATCGCAGCGTCTACTGTGCCTCAAAGTTTGCGCTGGAAGGGCTGACCAAAGCGATGGCGCTGGAATTGGGAGAGGCGGGGATCAGAGTGAACACTCTATGCCCCACCTTTATCGAGACCGAACTTTCGCATGCTTCATTGGCCGACCCGGCTTTCAAACGCTACGTCATGGATAACATCAAGCTAAGAAGGTTGGGGATAATTGAGGACATCATGGGGCCAGTCGTGTTCCTGGCCTCCCCCGCTGCCGCGTTAATCACCGGATCGTCATTAATGGTGGATGGGGGTTGGACCGCAACATGAAGAGATCAAACACCTCCCTGAGCCTTTTGGATAACACGACGCTGCCACTGGTGCTGCTTGGCGGCACATTGTGCAATACGCGGCTCTGGCAACCGGCGATCGATCACATGAATGTCAGCGCGGTCATCTGCGTGACGCTGACGGGGGCTGATTCCGCCGAAGCGCAGTCAAAACGGTTATTGGCCATGCTGCCTGAGCATTTTTGCCTGGTGGGATTTTCACTGGGCGCGATTGTGGCTTTACAGATGTTGGCAGACGCCCCCCAGAGGCTGGCAGGGCTGGCGCTCATTTCGGCCAACCCCTTCACCGCCCCGCCAGAATCTGCAGCCCCCCGACGCGCAGCGGTGGCCAATGCAGCACGGCAAGGCTTGGTTCCTTGGTTAACCGCGACGCTTTGGCCTCACTATGTCTCTCCCGAGCGCCTCGACGATGCCAACTTGCATGACACCGTCGTACAAATGGCGCTGGAATGCGGCCTTGCAACGTTTGCCCAGCAAACAGAAATCGCGATAACTCGCCACGATCATCGTGCATCGCTAGCCAATTTTTCACATCCGATACTCATCCTCAACGGTGATCAAGACGTGATTTGTACTGCACAACATCATCGGGCTATTGCCACTGCCGCACCGGCTGCTTACTGGCAGACCCTGCCCAACTGCGGGCACTTTCTTCCCCTTGAAGCACCGGAATTTACCGCCGCTGCTCTTCGTCATTGGTTAATGGAGCTTTTATGAGAATGAACCGCCTCAAAGAGGCATTTCGTCAGCAACTCCCTGTCGTCAACGGCTGGCTGGCAATCCCGTCGGGTTACAGCGCGGAAATTGCCGGGCATCAGGGATACGACGCCATCACCGTGGATATGCAGCACGGCATGATCGATTTTTCCAATGCGTTATCCATGCTGCAAGCCATCTCCTGCACGCCTGCTGTCCCGCTCGCCAGGGTGGCCTGCAACGATCCGGCGCAGATCATGCGGCTGCTGGATGCAGGAGCCTGGGGCATTATTTGCCCGATGATCTCCAGCGCCGAGCAGGCGCGGCAGTTTGTCTCCGCCTGCCGTTATCCACCGTTAGGCACCCGTTCATTTGGCCCTGCGCGTGCGCTGCTGTACGGCGGCAAGGATTACCCGCAATACGCCAACAGTGAAATTCTGACGCTGGCGATGATTGAAACCCGTGAGGGGCTGGCCAACCTTGACGCCATTCTGGACACCGAAGGGCTGGACGGCGTATTTATCGGCCCGAACGACCTCTCGCTGACGTTAACCGGCAGCGCGAGCGCCGAATCTCAGCATCCTGACATGTTGGCGGCCATTGAGCTGGTGCTGTCCCGCAGCCGTGCACACGGCAAAGTTGCCGGTATTTTCTGTACCTCTGGCGACGCTGCTGCTGCCCGCCTGGCGCAAGGTTTTCAATTGGTGACACCCGCCAATGATGTCATGCAGCTTGGCCGTGCCGCCCGTGAAGCCATTGCCGCCACCCTTGGCAAATCAGCACCCACCCGCGGTGCGTCCGGTTATTAACAGGAGTTACCCACATGAAAACAGTAACGTTGAGCCAGCAAGAAGCCGAGCGCCGCCTGGTACGTCCGCAAGATATGGTGTCGTGCAGCGTGGCATTTATCGACTGCAAGTTGCCGGGTTCCCACCTCAAGCAAAACTACTCCTTTATTGGGCCTGGCGTAACACAGTCAGCCTCTCAGGTGGTGAATATCCCTGAAGCCCACGGCTTTAATATCGGCGCGGCAGCCATGCCAAAAGGAGTGACCAATAATCTGCATTTGCACTTCACCGCCGAGGTATTCCTGATCCACGAAGGCACATGGCGTTTTCGCTGGGGAGCCAACGGTGAGCATCAGGCCGAGTTCTCCGCTCCGGCCATTTTGTCGATCCCCACCTGGATCTTCCGTGGCTTCACCAACGTCAGCCCCGAAGATACCTGCGGCATGGTGTACACGGTGTTGGGTGGCGATAGCACCGGCGGGATCATTTGGCATCCTTCCATTTTGGATGCGGCCAAGGAATACGGTCTGTATCTTAGCCGGGACAACATGCTGATTGACGTCAATGCAGGAGATCCGCTGCCCGATACCAACGATCTGTTACCACCATTAGACCAAGACAGCATCCGTGAATTGCGTGATTATTCCGTCGAGGAGATGGCGCGGCGTGCCGTGACAGGTGAACAGCGTCAATGGTCGTCAGATGCGTTGCTGGATGCAGTCCTGCCAGGGCACGGCGGTGAAATGGCTCCGGTGATTGGCTATGGGATTTCGCAGGATCGTAACTCCACGCCGCCAATAGTTAATCCCCATGGCTTCTCGGTAGAGTGGCTGCGCCTGGCCGCGGCGCACCAGGTAGGACGTCATCTTTGTGAAAACGTACAGGTACTGATGGTATTTAAGGGCACTCTGGAGGTGACTTATAACCGGCAGGGGGAAGAAGTGACCATTGTAGCCACCGAGCGCTCGGTGGTTTCTGTTCCTGCCGGCTGCTGGCGCAGCTATCGGGCGTTGGACGCAGATATGGAAGCCACGCTGACCACTCAGGGGGATCAACGTAAACGCCTTTACTGGGATGAAACCCTGCTTGAGGATGTACGCAAACTTAATCGTTGCCTGGATCCCGATGGCTATGTGACTAAAGCCAATATTCTGCCATCAACGGCTCGCCGGGCCGGTGCAAAAATAGAACGCCTTCCCGGTACCACGCTCTAAACCATCAAGGCCCTGCTATCCATGCAGGGCTTTACGTTATTTGCCGCCACCGTAGCTCCTTTCACCATCCGGCACGTTACCCCGCTCACGAAGCGTGACATCATTAGCCACATACCAAGACCTTAACGTACTATCGTAGCCAAGTTTGACCGAGGCGCTACACCAGAAGCAGACGATAGGTTGATCGACCAGTTTATCACCTATTTCCAACTCTAACTGCCGGGCCGCCACATTGTCGCGGCCCGGCATGAGCCTTTACACCACGAGTTTAAAATAAGAGTCACCCGCCCTGCATTCGGCAAACGGGCGCAGCATGACAGCGAGCTGATTTATGCCTGTGGAGGCGTTCCTTCAGCATTAGCGACCACGACATCGATAGCGATTAACGCCCCTTTACATAAAGCCGATACGCCAATGGTTCTGCGTGCAGGAATGCCAGCGGGGAAGAAGGTGGTATAAACTTCATCAACAGCGGCAATATCGGCGATATTTCCAAGAGAAATATTGACCTTAACCACATCGTCCATCGCGTGGTTGATGCTGGTTAAAATGGCCTTGATGTTAGCTAAACACTGCTTAGCCTGCGCACTTACGCCGCCAGCGACTACCTCACCCGTTTTTGGATCGACAGGCAGTTGAGCCGACAGATGGTTGTAATGGGAAAACGCGACCGTCTGGGTAGATAAAGCACATCTTGGGGCATTGGCCGTATTGTTGGCCTTAATGATCAGCCCATGTCTGTCTTCCACCGCTTGTGGCGGAGTGCCATCCCCGTGTGACACCACGGCTTCAATTTGTACCAAAGCATCCATAGGTAAAGCGGAAGCTGCAATTACCGCCCGTGCAGGCAGATAGGCTGCGGCCCGGGCGATAGCCGAGTCAGGGAAAAAGGTGCTGTAGACTTCATTAACGGCTTCAATATCCGCCAGATTTTTCAGGAAGAGATTAACTTTAACAATATCATCCACAGGCACGTCAATACTGGCTAAAATCGCCTTGATGTTTTTTAAACACTGCGCCGCCTGCTCTTTTACACCACCAGTCACCAACCTGCCGGTCTTTGGATCGATAGGTAGTTGAGCCGACAGATTATTATAATGAGAGAAAGCCACAGTTTGCGTAGATAGCGCGCTTATTGGCGCGCTTTGCGTGTTATTGGTCAGCTTGATCAGATCGCCGGCTTGCGGTGCATTTGGAATTGTCCCTTCACCGTTTGAAACCAGGGCTTCAATCTGTACCAAAGCCCCCATAGGTAAAGCATCAACGGCGACGACCGTCCGCGTGGGGACATAGGCAGGGAAGAATGACTTATAAACCAGATCTACCACGTCAACATCTTTGATATTCTTGACGAATACGGTGATTTTAACCACGTCACTCATCGCATGGTTGATGCTGTCTAAAATGGCTTTGATATTGTTAAAGCACTGCTCGGCCTGTGCTTTTATCCCCCCGGCAATTAATTTACCCGTTCTCAGTTCGATAGGTAGCTGAGCCGATAAATTATTATAATGAGAAAAAGCCACGGTTTGTGAATAGGGCCCAATACTTTTGGGCGCATTTTCCGTATTCCTTGCTAATACTGCGTTATAGCCACTCATAAAAGCACTCACCTTTTTTTAGTTTGCATTTAGTGGGTTACGTGACAAACACGGACTCCACCTCGCTATCAGCACTTGCCACGGCTCCATTCGGGCGGCATGACCTTTTGAACCCGAGGTTTACCTATGCATTTCTTCTGCCAAAAGATGAGATTGATGCTGCGATTTTCTGTTTAACCTATTCACTCCCCCATTATTCAAATAAAGCCACGCGTATCAGGGGGAAACAAATTGAGCCCCTATTGATGAAAACACCTGGTGAGATCAACCACGGAAACATTGCCATAATAGCTATTTCCCTTTGTCATTTGAGGGCTCACTGCGAACGCCGGACGCTATCGCGCCCTGCGCTTTTTCATCGCGCCATTGCTTACGCAAAGATAACATTTTCTCCAGGGCACGTCGTATGGTGGCGATCCAGCCGGCTGGCCGTGGATCCGCCAACATGCTTAATGCACGTGCATAGTCAAGCGTCAGCCCTGGTGTCCAAGCCATCGTTTTTGCGCGTTTACGTATTTGCACTGCCACCCATAATTCCGGTGTCGTGAGAATTTTACTCAACACCCACCAGTGGCCACGTTGTCCCCATATCTTGCTCACTACGCCTTCCAGCGCCGCTTCAAGACCCCGTGCCACACTGCTTGAGCAATTACGATGCGTGAGATTATAAGTATTGTCTTCACGATAAACTTCCCAGAACCGTTTCAAACGTTCAGCATCGTAGTTTCTGATCCGCACACGCTGGGTTGAAGGACACCATGCACCTGACTCAGTCACATAATCCGGTTGGAATTTCCCTTCAACATTATTGTCTGCGGTTGCCCGCAGCAAACGGGTAAATTGATCCGGCGACCGGTCAATATCGACCGCTGGATACAAACTGATATAAATACCTTCCGGAGATTCAAGTGCAGCATGGCCAGTGGAAATCACCCCATTTTTATCCACCGCAGCAATATAACGATCAATCACAGGATGAGGCACCGTTTCACTCTTCGAGGATCCCACTGGAGTCCAGACATGTATGGTCAGCGCAGGTTCATCATCAGCCGGAGGGCCTTCCCATTCAGTCACCAAAGGCGTGGTTACTGCACTACTGGCTTCCTCCGCGGCCCTATTACCCAAAACTGCGGGGTTGACCTCCAGCTTTTTGACGCGCATCGCCAACATAACCATATTCCACCCACCAAACATCAACCCCAGTCCTAAACAATAAGGCACGGTGCCGACATAATGGGTCGGATAGGGCTGAAAGAAGAAAATAGCTAACATGACTTCCAATACACCGCCAGCCATCACCAACTTCCAGTTTTTATAGCGCACAACCCCAGCAGAGGCAATTTGCAATAGCCCATCGGCCAAAAACAACGTGCCAAAAATCATCGATAAAATAAAGTGGCCATGGTGTTGCCCACTCAATATCAATACCGCGGCCAGTGAAAATGCGCCTCCTTTTACATAACGCAAAGTACGTTGTCCGCCAATGCCGGTATGCGCGACCATCAGCGTTGCCAGCCCCTCAACCAACAACAGGAAAGCGAAGGGATGCAAAGGGAAATAAATCGCGTTATCCAACGCATCGATGAAAACGATCAAGCCCGCTAACACGCCTAACCAACCGGCAGTCATCAACCCTCGCCAGCGGTTACGCAAATAATCTACCCCAAGTAAAATCATTACCAACCGAACCATGCCTTATCCCCTCTAATTGTAAGGCGGCTTGTCAGATCTACGCAGAAGTGGTTTTCCAAGATGGCATGAGTATAGTTTCCACCTCTGAAATCACGCAATTTGTGTCGTTTCAAACTGCATAGGTGCAACTACACACATTTCTGTAGAAGATAGTGGTTGATTAGGGAAACACGGGTTAAACCAAGTTGATATGGAATAGGATAAAAACGCTGTTAAATCAGGGGGTAGATGATTTCTGTGGAGTTCAGGGAGACTTGAGATTGGAGCGGGTGAAGGGAATCGAACCCTCGTATGCAGCTTGGGAAGCTGCCGTTCTACCATTGAACTACACCCGCTTAGGTGTGCGATTGGCATTATAACCGGTTATGCGCGCCGGGCAAGCGAAGATAACGCATAACTGCCGATGTTTTAAGCGGTTAGCAACAGCCGGTTCTCTTCGGGCGAAAAAAAACCGGCACAGTCGCCTGTACCGGCTTAATCACTCAGCAAACGTTACTTGCTCGGGCGCATGGCCGGGAACAGGATCACGTCGCGGATGGTGTGGCTGTTGGTCAACAGCATCACCATACGGTCGATACCGATGCCCAGGCCTGCAGTTGGCGGCAAGCCGTGTTCCAGCGCGGTGACGTAGTCTTCGTCGTAGAACATCGCTTCGTCGTCACCGGCATCTTTCGCGCTAACCTGATCGGCAAAACGCTGCGCCTGATCTTCTGCATCATTCAGCTCCGAGAAGCCGTTACCGATTTCACGCCCGCCGATGAAGAATTCGAAACGGTCGGTGATTTCCGGGTTCTCGTCGTTACGACGTGCCAGCGGAGAAACCTCTGCCGGGTACTCGGTGATGAAGGTTGGCTGGATCAGATGGCTTTCTGCGGTCTCTTCGAAGATCTCGGTAACCACGCGGCCCAGGCCCCAGCTCTTCTCTACCTTGATGCCGATTGATTCGGCAATCGCTACCGCGCTAGCCATCTCGTTCAGATCGTCGAGGTTGGTTTCCGGGCGGTATTTCTTGATCGCTTCGCGCATGGTCAGCTTTTCAAACGGCTTGCCGAAGTCGAACACCTCATCACCATAAGGCACCTTGACGTCACCCAACACGTCCTGCGCCAGCGTACGGAACAGCGACTCGGTCAGCTCAATCAGGTCTTTGTAATCCGCATACGCCATATAGAGTTCCATCATGGTGAACTCTGGGTTATGACGCGGGGAAACGCCTTCGTTACGGAAGTTACGGTTGATCTCGAACACGCGCTCGAAGCCACCTACCACCAGACGCTTCAGATACAGCTCTGGCGCGATACGCAGGTACATGTCGATGTCCAACGCGTTGTGGTGAGTCACGAACGGACGAGCAGACGCACCGCCAGGGATCACCTGCATCATCGGGGTTTCAACTTCCATAAAGCCTCGGCCCACCATGAAGTTACGGATCGCCGCCATCACCTGCGAACGGATCTTGAAGGTGTTGCGGGATTCTTCGTTGGCGATCAGATCCAGATAACGCTGGCGATAACGGGTTTCCTGATCGGCCAGGCCGTGGAACTTGTCTGGCAACGGACGCAGTGCTTTGGTCAGCAGACGCAGTTCGGTGCAGTGGATAGACAGTTCGCCAGTTTTGGTCTTGAACAGCTTACCGCGTGCGCCGAGGATATCGCCCAGGTCCCATTTCTTGAACTGCTCGTTGTAAACGCCTTCAGGCAGATCGTCGCGTGCGACGTAGAGCTGAATGCGGCCACCCACGTCCTGCAGCGTCACGAAGGAGGCTTTACCCATGATACGGCGGGTCATCATACGGCCAGCCACGGTCACTTCGATACCCAGTGATTCCAGCTCTTCGTTTTCTTTGCTGCCGTATTCGGCATGCAGCTTGTCGGAGGTGGTATCACGACGGAAGTCGTTCGGGAACGCAATGCCGTTCTCGCGCAGCGCGGCCAGTTTTTCACGGCGTGACTGCAGCTCGTTGTTGAGATCCAACGCCTGTTCGGCGCCTTGTGCTTGTTGCTCAGACATTTCTGTTCCTCATAACCCGGCTTTCAAACTTGCCTCAATGAATTTATCCAGGTCGCCATCCAGTACGGCCTGCGTATTACGTGTTTCGACGTTGGTGCGCAAATCCTTGATGCGGGAGTCATCCAGCACGTAAGAACGGATTTGGCTGCCCCAGCCGATATCGGACTTGTTGTCTTCCAGCATTTGCTTGTCAGCATTTTTCTTTTGCATCTCGTATTCATACAGCTTGGCGCGCAGCTGTTTGAATGCCTGATCCTTGTTCTTATGCTGAGAGCGATCGTTCTGGCACTGCACCACAATGTTGGTTGGCAAGTGGGTAATACGCACTGCCGACTCGGTTTTGTTAACGTGCTGACCACCGGCACCGGAGGCGCGGTAAACGTCAATGCGCAGATCGGCCGGGTTGATTTCGATATCGATATCGTCATCCACTTCCGGATAGATAAATACGGAACTGAAAGAGGTATGGCGACGGCCGCCGGAATCGAATGGGCTCTTGCGTACCAGGCGATGCACGCCGGTTTCAGTACGCAACCAGCCAAACGCATAGTCGCCGATAATCTTGATGGTTGCCGATTTCAGGCCCGCGACGTCGCCGTCGGACTCTTCAATCACTTCCGTTTTAAAGCCTTTGGATTCCGCCCAACGCAGGTACATGCGCAGCAGCATGCTGGCCCAGTCCTGCGCTTCGGTGCCGCCGGAGCCTGCCTGGATATCCAGATAGCAGTCCGCGCTGTCGTATTCACCAGAGAACATACGACGGAATTCTAATTGTTCCAGCTTGGCGCTCAGTTGATCGAGCTCAACTACGGTCTCGTTGAAGGTGTCTTCGTCTTCCGCCTCAACCGCCAGTTCCAGCAGGCCAGTGACGTCTTCACAGCCCTGTTCCAGCTGATCGATGGTTTCGACAATGGCTTCCAGCGACGAGCGCTCTTTGCCTAATGCCTGTGCGCGTTCAGGTTCGTTCCAAACGTCCGGCTGTTCCAGCTCGGCGTTAACTTCTTCTAAGCGTTCTTTCTTGGCATCATAGTCAAAGATACCCCCTGAGAACGGCTGTCCGCTCGGACACATCCTGAATGCGGTTTTTTACCGGATTAATTTCAAACATGATTTTTTGCGTTCTTACGTTGATGTCGTCGATGGCGAAATGCCATTGGAACCGGTAATTCTAGCGGATCCAGCGGCCAGTTTATAGCGAGTTGGTCAGTTTTTGTGGGGGATCGGCGATCGGATGCAGGAATCAACATGTGGCACGTTAAGTCCCCTCTCCCTTTGGGAGAGGGTTAGGGCGAGGGGCCAGCAGGTTAACGCGGCCAGAGGTGTTGGATTAGCAACTGCACGTTACGGTTGCCACGGAACTCATTCACGTCCAGTTTGTACGCCAGTTCCACTTCTTTGATGCTGCTGTCCGGCCACTGTGTGGTGTCGATGTTGAAGGCGATGCCGTCCAACAATGGGCCGCCACCGAGCGGTTCGATCATCAGCTTCAGGTGTTTCTCGCCCACCAGCCGCTGTTGCAGGATACGGAACTTGCCGTCAAAGGTTGGCTCAGGAAACGCCTGCCCCCACGGCCCGCCCTCACGCAGAAGCTCTGCGGTGGTCAGGGTCAGTTCTTGCATCATCAGCTCGCCGTCCGACCAGATCACGCCTTCCAGCATCGCCGGATCGAGCCATTCGCCGACCAGCTCGCCAAAACGCTGGCGGAACTCGTCAAACTTGGCCTCTTCCAGCGACAAGCCCGCCGCCATCGCATGGCCGCCGAACTTCATCATCAGCCCAGGATTCAGGGTATCGAGCCGCTCCAGCGCATCACGCATATGCAACCCGGCTACCGAGCGGCCAGAGCCTTTCAGAATGCCGTCGCCCGCAGGGGCAAAGGCGATCACCGGGCGATGGAAACGCTCTTTGATACGCGAAGCCAGAATACCCACCACGCCCTGATGCCATTCTGGGTGATACATCGCTAACCCATAAGGCAGTTCAGTGGTAGTGCGTTCCAGTTGATCGCACAGCTCCAGCGCTTCCACCTGCATCCCCTGCTCAATCTCACGCCGGGTCTGGTTGAGCGCGTCGAGATCGTTGGCCAACATACGCGCCTGGGCAATATCGTCGCTCAACAGCATGGCTACGCCGATCGACATATCGTCCAGCCGCCCTGCCGCGTTCAGCCGTGGCCCAAGGGCAAAGCCGAGATCGCTGGCCGCCAATTGCCGCGCATCGCGGTTGGCCACTTCCAGCAGAGCGCGAATACCTGGCCGACACTTGCCAGCCCGGATGCGGTTCAGCCCCTGATACACCAGAATACGGTTGTTGGCATCCAGCGGCACCACGTCCGCCACCGTGCCCAGCGCGACCAGATCCAGCAATTCGGCCAGATTAGGCATAGCCAGCGCACGCTGTTCAAACCAGCCACTTTCACGCAGCTTGGCCCGCAAAGCCAGCATCAGATAAAAGGCAACACCGACACCGGCCAGGGATTTGGAGGGAAAATCGCAGTCACGCAGGTTCGGGTTAACGATCGCCTCTGCCGCAGGCAAAGTATCCCCCGGCAGATGGTGATCGGTGACCAGCACCTGTATTCCCAAGCCGTGCGCAACGTCAACGCCCGCATGCGAGGAGATACCGTTATCGACCGTGACGATCAGCTCAGCACCCCGAGCCGCCGCCTGTTCCACCACTTCGGGGCTCAGGCCATAACCATCTTCAAAACGGTTGGGTACCAGATATTCGATGGAGCTACAGCCCATGCTGCGCAAGGCCAGCACCGTCAGTGCGGTACTGGTGGCACCGTCGGCATCAAAGTCGCCCACCACCATGATGCGGCGGCCATCGGCCAGTGCCTGCTGCAATATCGCTACCGCAGCATCGATACCGCTCAACTGTTGCCAAGGCAACATGCCCTTGACGCTACGCTCCAGCTCCTGCTCGCCCTTAACTCCGCGCAACGCGTATAAGCGGCGCAACAGGGGGGGCAGGCTGGCGGGTAAATGGCTGGCATCTGCCGCCTCGCGGCGGCGTAATTGGGTTTTAATACTCACCGTGACTTATTTCGTGGCTGCGGAGGCTGCATGCGCATCCAACATCGCGGCCATCTCTTTCGGCCCTTGGTAGCCAGGGACAACCATGCCGTTTTTCAGCACGATAGCCGGGGTGCCGTTGATACCAAACTGTACGCCCAGCGCATAATGCTGGCTGATATCGGTTTTGCAGGTTGCCGGAGACACCGCGTCCCCCTTCATGGCGGCATCGAAGGCTTTAGCCCGGTCTGCGGTACACCAGATGGAACGCATATCTTTCTCTGCCTGAGATTCCAGCCCCTGACGCGGGAACGCCAGATAGCGCACGGTGATCCCCAGATCGTTGTACTCTTTCATCTGCTCGTGCAGCTTGTGGCAATAGCCACAGGTGATATCGGTAAACACGGTGATCACGTGTTTCTCTTTCGGCGCTTTGTAGACGATCATCTGATCTTTCAGCGCTTCCAGACGGGTCATCAACAGCTGGTTAGTCACGTTGACCGGCTCACCGCCGCTGACGTCATACAGTGGCCCTTGCAACACGTGTTTGCCATCTTCCGTCACATACAGCGTGCCGCCTTCGGTCAATACGGTTTTCAAACCGGCGACCGGCGAGGGTTGCACGTCTGCCTGCTTAATGCCCAGGCTACCTAGTGCTTTCTGAATGGCTGCATCGTCAGCATGGGCCGCGCCAGTAACCGAAGCCACCAGCAGGGAGAGCAGCATTAAACCTTTTTTCATTCTTCCAATCCTTTCGATCCCTGCGCGTCAGGCGCGCGGGTGATGCTGTTGATGTAGCTGTTTCAATCTTTCAGTGGCTACATGAGTATAAATTTGTGTGGTTGAGAGGTCGCTATGCCCCAATAACATCTGTACGACACGAAGATCGGCCCCATGGTTCAGTAAGTGGGTGGCGAAAGCGTGGCGCAGCACATGCGGAGACAGCCGTTCGCTGTCGATACCCGCTAGGATCGCATAGTGTTTAATCCGATGCCAGAACGTCTGGCGGGTCATTTGCTGGCTGCGGTTGCTGGGGAACAGCACATCCAGCGTCTGGCCGTTCAGCATCCAGGGCCTGCCGTGTTCCAGATAATTTTCGATCCAGTACACCGCTTCTTCACCCAACGGCACCAGGCGCTCTTTGTTGCCTTTACCGATCACCCGCACCACGCCCTGGCGCAGGCTGACATCGCTGATGGTCAACCCCACCAGTTCCGACACGCGCAACCCGGTGGCATACAACACCTCGAGCATAGCCTTGTCACGCAGCTCCAAAGGTTGATCGACGCAAGGTGCCTGTAGCAAGGCCTCAACCTGGGCTTCGCTCAGATCCTTAGGTAACCGCTGCGGTAATTTGGGCGAGGCCAGCAACGCGGTGGGGTCATCCGCCCGCATTTTTTCACGGTTGAGATATTGGAACAGGCGGCGCATCGCGCTTAACAACCGGGCTGAACTGGTCGCTTTATATCCTCCCTCCACCCGTTCGGCGAGAAAGGCCTGTAAGTCCAACGCTTCGGCCTGTAGCAGGCTGCGGTTGTTGAGAGCCAACCAACCGGCCAGCGCCTGTAAATCGAGCCGATAAGAGGCCAGCGTATTCTCTGCCAGATTGCGTTCGATCCACAACGCATCCAGGAATTGCTCAATCAGCGCACTGTCTTGCTGTTGCACGCGGTCCTCTCTTGGTTACGTTTATGCCACAGGCATTATGCCTTAAGGTATACTCGTTGCAATTCTACCTACGGCATTATAAATGGTTTAAACATGAAGATTGGTCTGTTTTACGGCTCCAGCACCTGCTACACCGAGATGGCGGCAGAAAAAATCCGTGAGATTCTGGGTGAAGACCTGGTCGACCTGCACAACCTGAAAGACGTTTCCCCCAAGCTGATGGAAGACTATTCCATCCTGATCCTGGGTATTCCAACCTGGGATTTTGGTGAGCTGCAAGAGGATTGGGAAGCGATCTGGCCGCAACTGACTGAACTAGACCTGAAAGGCAAGATCGTCGCCATGTACGGGATGGGCGATCAATTGGGTTATGGCGAATGGTTCCTGGATGCGCTGGGGATGTTGCACGACCAGCTTGCCCCACAGGGCGTGCAGTTTATCGGTTTCTGGCCGATTGACGGGTTTGAATTTACCAGCCCCAAACCGCTCAGCGCCGACGGCAAACACTTTGTTGGCCTGGCGCTGGATGAAGTGAATCAATACGACCTGAGCGAAGAACGCCTGCAACAGTGGTGTGAACAGATCCTGCTGGAGATGGAACCTCTGCTGTAACGCAACGGGCGCAGCATGCTGCGCCCCTACATCACGAACTCCGAGCTAAATTTGTAGGGGTCGAACATGTTCGACCCGACAATCTTACTTCCACAATCTGAAACGGCTATCGCCATTACTGGCTGGCGTCTCAGCGGTTTCTGGCTCGGCAGCGTTGCCCTTCAAGCGAGCCGGGTCGGCCACCTGATACCAGTCTAGCTTACGTGTCAGCAGCATAATGCCCGCCAGCACCCCGAACAGCAGCACCGACCCTAATACCAGCGCGTTATCTTCTGACTGCAACAACATATACAGAATGCCATACAGCAGTAGCAGACTGGCGGCGAACAGCATGCCACGGCGCATCCCGCGCAGTACCGCGCTGAGGTAGAAGGCAATCAGTCCACTACAGGCCACGCTTGCCAGCAGGTAGGCTACGTCGAATCCCAGATGTTCCGAGAAAGCCAGCAGGATCAGATAGAACAGCACCAGCGCCGCCCCCACCAGCAGATACTGGATTGGGTGCACCCGCAGACCGGTCAGGGTTTCGAACAGGAAGAACGCCATAAACGTCAGCCCCAGGAACAGCACCGCATACTTCACCGCCCGCTCGGTCAGTTGATAGTGATCGACCGGTTCGATCAGGCTGGTGGTGAAGGTCGGCAGCTTTTCCTCTTCCATAATGCCGTTGTCATACATGAAGGCGCTATTGATGTTGTTGGCAAACCAGGTGCTGCGCCAGCGGGCAGAGAAGCCTCTATCGGTCACTTTGCGCTCATCCGGCAGGAAGTTGCCGAGGAAGTTCGGGTGCGGCCAGTTGCTTTGCAACAGCAGTTCGGAACTGCGCCCCACCGGTACCAGAGACAAGCTGCTGGTCCCTGCCAGGTTCAATGTGAAATCCGCCGTCAGCCCTTCTTTCTGCAACGAGGCCAGGGCTAGAGGCGCATGGATCCCCTGAGAAAGCCCGCTGACCAAAGTACCCGGCTCAAACTTGGCCTGCTGTTGAATGCCGTTGAGGGCTGAAATGCTTTTGATACCGCGAGAATCGCTCAATGACACCATCAGGAAGGGTTGGCCAACCGTGATGTTGCTATGCTGCAAATCCTCCAGATCGGGTTGGCCGAATTTCACCTGGAAATCCAGTGGCCCCTGATACACCTGAGTCTGGTAGATACCCAGCTTGCGGATCTCAACGTTGGGCCTGCCATTCACCACCAAGGATTCGGGCAAGACAAAGCGTTGATAGCGGCTGGTCTCTATCTTGATTTCACCTTTTTCATTCTTCTTCTCTTCTCGCAAGGTGTAAGGGATCACGATCACTGGCCCAAGAATACGCTGCGCCCGGCTGGTGCTTTCACTCACTTGCCCCACCACGCTCTGGCGATAGCCGCTGCGTTCCTGTACCACATCCATGAGCATACCCACCGGGATCATCATCAGGATCATCAATCCCAGCAGAGTGGTTATTTTCCAAAACAGTACCGATTTAAACATCGTGGCAGACTCCTTGTAGGTAATGTCGCTACGATAGAGTCGGCAAGTGAAATCAGAATGTGGTTATGTGAAGAGAAGGTGAAGTTCAGGCAATAAATTGCCATTAAAGGGGTAACGTGAGGATAGCCTTCGCGCCGGTGGGTTGCAGGTTTTGCAAACGGATGGTGCCACGATGCAGGCGCGCCACTTCCTGCACAAAGTTCAGGCCCAGGCCGCTGCTCTTGGGTTTATCTTCCCGCGCCAGGGAATAGAAACGTTCAAACACTTTATCCAGCGCATAGTCGGGTATGCCGCTGCCGGTATCGCAAATGGTGATCTGGTAGTGATGCTCTAACCGCTCGCCATCGATACTTACCGAGCCACCAGCAGGGGTGAAATCAAGGGCGTTGTCCAGCAGGTTGCTCAGCGCCTGCCCCAGTAAAAAGGCATCCCCGGTCAGTGAGGTTTCAGCTAACTCTCCCAGTTTGATCGTGACACCACGCTGCGCGGCCTGTGCTTCTTTACCCGCGACAATCTGCCGGACTAACGGCACCATCGCTACCGCAGCCAATTCCAAACCGGGCCGGCTTTCTAACTGCGCCTGCACCAACAGCTTATCGACCAATTGCTGAATGCGGGCGCTCTGCTGTTCGATGTTGGTCAAAAAGCGTTTCGCCGTCGCGGGAGGCGGTGATTCCTGCAAGAGTTCCGCCGCGCCACGGATCGCCGCCAGCGGGCTTTTCAACTCGTGAGTCAGGGTATGCACATACTGCTCAATATAGGCCTTGCCCTCCAGCTTCATGCGCATGCTTTCCAGCGCTTGCGCCAGTTGGGTCAACTCAACGCTGCCCATGCGTGGTAACGGCACCGCCTCGCCGTGCGCCACTCCGTCGGCATAGCGAACCAGACGGTTAATCGAGCGGTTAATCCACCAGACGAAGCCCAGGCCGATCGCCAGCGCAATCCCCAGAAGCACCGCGCCCGCCAGCAAAATACGCCGTTCGCTGCGGCGGATCACCGGAGCCATGGTGCTGTTGGGCTTGCCGACGCTCAACACGCCGATAATCTGCCCTTGCTCTACCACCGGTGCGGCAACATACATCACCGAACTACTCTCATCTTCGGCAATCGTTCGGGTGCTACGTGCACCGTATTGGCCACGTAATGTCAGATAAACATCATTCCAACGGGAGTAATCCTGCCCCAGCGCCTGGCCTGATGAATCGAAAATCACCTTGCCGCGCCCATCGGTAAGATAGACGCGATATTCGTTACGATCTTTGCGGATCCCGGCAATATTGGCCCCGATCGGCCTCTTATTAAGCTGGGCGATAGCCTGTGCTAACTGGCCTTTTGCCGCATCCCCATGTCTCATATCCAGCCGCGCCACCTGCGCCAGCAGGTTGGCAGTATCCACCAGAGTGCCTTCGGTGGCACGCCGTACGCCAGGTTTGACCTCCTGAACGAAAATGCTCAGTACGAAATAGCCCGCCACCGCCACAATCAGGAAATAGCCCAACAGCAGGCGCAGGCCAATCCTCATGGTTGGCGGCTCACGCTATAGCCTAAGCCACGATGGGTATGGATCGGGGGTTCTGCGGCGTCGATCGCCCGCAGTTTGGCCCGCAGCGTTTTGATATGGGTATCGACGGTACGATCCAGGCTCTCTTCCGCCTGGGCCCAAACGATATCCATCAACTGCTGGCGGGAGAACACCCGGCCAGGCGCTTGCAACAGGGTTTTCAACAACAGGAATTCATAGCGGGTCAGCGGCAGCGGCTGTTGGTGGTAGCAGATCGTGGCCCCCTCTTCATCCAGGCTGAAGGCACCAAAATGATAGAGAGTCGGCTGCTGCAAGCGCTGCTGTTTGTGTAGACGCCGCAGGATCGTGCGTACACGAGCGCTAACCTCACGAGGGGAAAAGGGTTTGGCGACATAGTCATCGGCACCGATTTCCAGCCCGATCAGGCGATCGAGCTCGCCGCTACGCGCGGTAAGGAACAGGATCGGTAAATCCGCCGCCTGCGCCAGCAGCCGACGGCAAAGCTCAAAACCGTTGATATCGGGCAGGCCGACGTCGAGGATCACCAACGCCGGTAAGCCCTGTTGCAGAGCCTGCAAAGCAGGCTCGCCACGTTCAAACCAACGCACCTGAAAGCCTTCGCTCTCCAGGGTATAAATCAGCGTATCCGCAATGCTGGGCTCGTCTTCTACCAGCCAAAGCAGCGGTTTCATTATACGTCCTCGTCGGTAGCGGATTGTTCAAACAACAACCCCTGACGCAGTTGGCGCCAATCCGCTTTGCTCATGGAATCCGAAGCCAACCACAGCCGATGGCGTTTCTTGCCGTCGATCTGCTGAAGCGACAGTAAAATACCGAACCCAGGCATCCAGGGCTTGTTCACCATCAGCCATTCCTGGCCATGCCACTCAATCCGGCGTTCAGCCAGCAACCGCAGTTCTCCCTGCCTGGATGCAATGCGCTTTTGGCTGCGAATGCACTCAAACACCACCAACGTCAACAGCACCAACCAAATCGGGCCATAGCCTTCCGGCCACGGGGCGATCAGGATCAGCAAAATCAGCAGGCCGTGAGTCAACAACGAGATTAACTGGGTACGCCAGGAAACGCGGACATCACATCGCCACTGGGCCACGGGCTTTATTTCGCGTTTGGATCAGGGACACCATTCTCTGCAGATCTTGATCGTGCGGAGCGCCATGATTCATCAGCCAGTTAAACAAATCGGGGTCGTCACATTCGAGTAAGCGGATGAATACGGCCTTGTCTGCATCACTCAGCGTATCGTATTCATGTTCGAAAAACGGCATGATCGAGATATCCAACTCGCGCATGCCGCGGCGGCAGGCCCAGTGAATACGTGCTTTATTATTAATATCCATGTTGTTATGACTAACCTCTTTTCGGCATGGCTTGCCATGCTCTTGGGCAACCGACACTTGGTATGGCAACGCGCGCGCAATTTAATTCCGTCAGCCAACGATTTGAGTGCAATTGGGTCTCGTTGGCCGTAAGCGCCTAGAGTAACAATTTGACATACTCGCCGGGAAGGGCGTTCACCCAACAAAACGTAAAATGTCAAAAAAAGCGCTGCCTGGTAATAACTGTTTGCAAAGCCAGCCACCTCTTTTACCATGGTAGCAACCCCAACAGGTATGCTAAACATGCAGCAGGAACCGATTATGGCGTTCAATATTCCTTTTCCACCCCGTCAACCTTCCGCCTCTTCCCATCTGCCACTGACGCTGATCTCACTGGAAGATTGGGCCATGGTGCAGTTGAGCGGGCCAGACACGGTAAAATATCTTCAGGGCCAGGTAACGGCTGATATCGATAAACTGGCGGCCGATCAACACGTGCTGTGCGGCCATTGCGATGCCAAAGGCAAAATGTGGAGCAATCTGCGTTTATTCCACCGCGGTGAAGGCTTTGCCTATCTTGAGCGCCGCAGCGTGCTGGAAAGCCAACTGGCGGAAATAAAGAAATACGCGGTGTTCTCTAAAATCACCATCGCGGCAGACAGCGATGCGGTGCTGCTGGGCCTAGCTGGCCTTGAGGCTCGGGCCGCATTGGCGAAGGTGTTTAGCACCCTGCCGGATGCAGAACATCAAGTGGTGCAAGACGGCGATACCACCTTGCTGCACTTTGCGCTGCCAGCAGAACGTTTTGTGCTGATTACCACGGCAGAAACCGCCGCTCTGCTAGCTTCCAAGCTGGAAGGTCAGGCTGAACTGAACGACAGCCGCCAATGGCTGGCACTGGATATCGAGGCCGGTTATCCGGTGATTGATGCTGCAAACAGTGCGCAGTTGATCCCTCAGGCGACCAATCTACAGGCGCTGGACGGGATCAGCTTCAGTAAAGGCTGCTACACCGGGCAGGAAATGGTAGCTCGTGCCAAGTTCCGGGGAGCCAACAAACGTGCCCTGTACTGGCTGGAAGGTAAAAGCAGTCAGGTTCCGCAGGCGGGTGACGATCTGGAGTTGAAGCTGGGTGAAAACTGGCGCCGTACCGGCACCGTATTGGCAGCAAGCTCGCTGGCTGATGGGACACTGTGGGTGCAGGTGGTAATGAATAACGATCTGGAAGCGGACAGCGTGCTGCGCGTACGCGATGATGTCAGCAGCCAGTTAACCATCAAGTCTCTGCCTTACTCACTGGCAGAAGAAAAGTAAATGGTTTGGCCGCAGGCATCGCGCCTGCGGCCAGACGAGTTATTCGTCCAATTCCCCATCACGCGGCACCAGATAAATCAGCACCAGCAAAATAGTGACAAAGAAGCGGAAGGCATCGGGCACCCCGTTCCACTGTTTTGACATCCACATGCCAAACCACTCACCACCAACCGACATAAAGGCCACCTGCCAGGTGAGGAAGCCTAACGTCAACCCTGCGATGGCAAAGGTCTTGGCACGGTTAAAGCTGGCCGCAGGCAATTTCAGGCCGCACAGCAGGCGGATCCCCCCAATCCAACACAAAATAGCGGTGAAGGTTTCCAACGCAATAATGCCGATATACCCCACCTGATGCAGCCATGGCGACTGAATGGAACGATAGGTGATAGTGGCATCAGGGAAGATCGTATCCATCATAAAAACATGGCGTACGAAGGCGAAGTTGGTGTCGTAATCGGTGATATTGCCAAAGGCTACCAGTGAGGCAAATAGCGCGATAGCGCAAACCAGCAGGGCTTTGGATAAACGAACGATCATAGTGAAGAGTCCTGGGTAATGATTAAAGGCACCGGGAGGTGCAAACTACCCCATAGATCTCAAGATGCAGGTCAGCCAGCAGCAAGCGCAGCCAACCCCCTGCGACTTGAAAGCGAGGGGTTTGGCGGGCTCAGAAATAAAGCTAAGGCTTGCTGGATACCCGAAAGAAACAAGCGCCTCTTTTTAACCCAAAAGAAACGCTTTGGCAATATATCGACAACAGATGGGCGGATTATACGTAAAGGTAGATCGCCATGAAGTGGCACACACTGCCGCCGAGCACAAAACCGTGCCATATCGCATGGCCAAAGCGGAAGCGTTTCGAGGCGTAGAAAATCACCCCTAGCGTATACACCACGCCCCCCACCGCCAGTAAAGTGACTCCACCGACGTCCAGGCGCATTGCCAACTGGTAGATCACGATCAGCGATAGCCAGCCCATGGTCAGATAGGTCACCAGCGACAGCACCTCGAAACGGTGCGCAAATGCCAGTTTGAAGATCACGCCGAACAGCGCCAGGCCCCAGATCACAACCATCAGCCCTCGCGCCAACGGTGAGTCCAGCCCCACCAGCAGGAACGGCGTATAGGTTCCGGCGATCAGCAGGTAGATGGCGCAGTGGTCAAATTTTTTCAGCCAGTGTTTGGCTCTCTGATGTGGAATAGCATGGTACAGCGTGGAAGCCAGGAACAGCAGGATCATACTGCCGCCATACAGGCTATAACTGGTAATGGCCGTTACCCCAGCGCCGTCGTTTACCGCCTGAACCAACAGCAGCACCAGGCCGACAATCCCAAACACCAAGCCAATACCGTGGCTAATGCTGTTGGCAATTTCCTCTGCCCATGGATAAGCCGTGGCGGGCAACTGGTCGGCCCCGGCTTTCACTTCGTCCTTTTTCCCCATAACGCGCAACTCCTCAAAACAACGCATATTGTGCGAATTAACCGCAAATGAGATTAACTGAGAACGATTCCAGTGTACACGTGTACGCTAAAATAAAACTGTGTACGCTTGTAACACCACGCTAACATCGAAATCCTCAGCCCGCTGGGCTACAATCGATATGCTTTGCACCCTATGGATTTCAGTTACGGCTGGAAGACGGCGGGTATCCCATCATTCACCTCGAGGTTCGTACCATGTCATCCGCTGTACCCGCGTTAGACTTTGGCTCCATGACTCAAACCATCCAGTTTCTGATGGAAATCGACAAACTTAAAAGCGTGCAACGCCGTACCAAGGTGATGGGCACCCAGCGTCAGGAAAACTCGGCCGAGCACAGTTGGCACTTTGCCATTGCGGCCTTGAGCCTGGCCCCTTATGCCAGCGATGAAGTGGATATTCAGCGCGTGATCCAGATGGCCCTGCTGCACGATATCGTCGAGATCGATGCCGGTGACGTTATGGTTTACGATCTGGCGGCGCGGGCGGCGATCCACGATCAGGAAGTGGCGGCGGCAAAACGGCTGTTCGGGATATTACCTGAACCTCAACGCGGGGTTTTCACCGCGCTGTGGCAAGAGTATGAAGCAGGCGAAAGCGCCGATGCCCGCTTCGCGTTGGTGCTGGATCGCTGCATGCCAATGCTGATGAACCTGCACAACGGCGGTCAGAGCTGGGTAGAGAATGATATCAGCCTACAGCAGGTATTGGACCGTAATACGATGATTGCCGATATCCATCCTGAGCTGTGGCACTATTTGGAGCAGCATTTGCAGGATGCGCAGCGTAAAGGCTGGCTGAAGTAACGCCCCTCACCCTAACCCTCTCCCACAGGGAGAGGGGACTTAACGTGCTACATATCAGCTTCTGTATTCGTCCCCTAAATCGCCCCGTTAAAGATTAACACCTATACCTGATTACGACTCAGTACTAGCTCCCTCTTTCCCACAGGGAGAGGGTTGGGGTGAGGGGACACCGCAATTGCCGTACTTAACGTCCGCCAGCGGCCTCAATAAAACTGCCGGTGACGTAGGACGCCGCATCGGAAAGCAGCCAGGCAACAGCTTGCGCCACTTCCTCTGGCTGACCACCCCGCTGCATTGGCAACGCTGACTTCACCCGATCAACCCGCCCCGGCTCTCCTCCGCTGGCATGCATCTCGGTGTAAATACAACCTGGCCTTACACAGTTGACGCGTATCCCCTGTGCCGCCACTTCCAACGCCAGACCGGTAGTCAACGTATCCACCGCCCCTTTTGACGCCGCATAGTCGATATATTCCCACGGGGCCCCCAGACGCGACGCAGCGGAAGACACATTGACGATCGCTCCGCCCTGCCCACCATGGCGTAGCGCCATACGTTTTACCGCTTCGCGGCAGCAGAGAAAATACCCGGTGACGTTGGTCGTCAGCACCTTATTGATCCGCTCGGCGGTGAGTTGCTCAATGCTCGCCTGTTGGAACAGAATACCTGCGTTATTGACCAGAGCGCAGATTGGCCCCAGCGTGGCCTCCAATTCAGCAAACATCGCCACCACTTCTGCTTCTTCAGCGATATCGGCTTGCAGTGCCTGCGCCTTGCCACCCTGTTGGCGGATTTGCGCCACCACCTGCTCAGCCGCCTCACTATCGCGCAGATAATTGACCCCCACCGCATAGCCTTGTTGGGCTAATAATAATGCCGTCGCGCGGCCTATCCCACGGCTGGCACCGGTCACTAACACTACTTTTGTCATTTCTGTTCCTTAACTACGCTTAGTCGCGGATGCGGATAACGGAGCGGGTATCGCTTTTCTTGTTGATATCCCACGCCTCGGCAATATCGGCAAAGGCATGTTCCTGGGTATCGACACTGATTTTTCCTTCCGCTGCCAGTGCAAGAATATCGGCCACGATGGTTTTTAATTGCGGGATCGGTGGGAAGTTGCCCGTGCCACTACCCAGGATCTGCAACTGCGTACTGCGCAGCACCGCCGCAGGCAAACTAATGGTAGGCCCAGCCATGGAGCCTACGTTCACCAAGCGGATGCCCAGCCCACCAGCATGAGAGGAAAGATCGTGATTATTGAAGGTCGCCAGCAGTGCCTCCGTAGCGGGCCCCCAGATATAATCCACCACCACGTCATAGCCTTGCGGCCCCGCAGCGGCGGTAAAGGCTTGCTGTAGTTCAATGCCCTCAAGGCTCAGATCCACCGTGGCATCCACTGCTAACGCATCCAGAACGCTCTGCCGCCGTCCAGCCGCGACAATTCGCCCGGCACCAGCCTGACGTGCCGCCGCAACCGCCAGCTTGCCTGAAGTGCCAGTCGCGCCAATGATCAAGACGGTTTCCCCTGGCTGAATATTGGCACGCCAGAACAGCGGCAACCATGCCGCCAGCGCCGGATTGATCAACGCTGCGGCGGTCGCATCATCCAGCGCATCGGGCACTGGAACCGTCCATGAAGCAACGGTACGCTCGGCCAATGCGCCGTGTGGCTGGCGAAAAGAAGCAAAGTACACCCGCTGCCCATCTGGTGTTCTGCCTACACCATCGGTGCCGGGGACAAACGGCAGATCCTTCGGGCTGGAGTAGTGTTTACCAGCCACAATGGCGCGATCCAACTGTTTGATACCGGCAACCATCACTTCGATAGCCACTTCGCCCTCTAATGGCTGTGGGGCAGCAAAAACGCCTAACTGTGGTGCCTGACCTAACGTATTAACGACTGCCGCTTTCATACCGTTTCCTTGTTCGTTCGGGTGACCCGTTACTCAGTGAACAGCAATCACTGTGGAGCTGCAATAAAAAAGGGACACGGCATCATGCAGTGTCCCTCGATCATCATTTTGGCAGATGGTGTTATTCGTAGTCGCTCATCGGTACGCAAGAGCAGAACAGATTACGATCGCCGTAAACATCATCCAGGCGCTTCACGCTCGGCCAGTATTTATTCTCACGTACGCCAGCTATCGGGAATACCGCCAGCTCGCGGCTGTAAGCATGCTGCCAGTCGTTAACCAGTTCCGCCTGCACGTGCGGTGCGTTAACCAATGGGTTGTCTTCCAGTGGCCATTCGCCTTGCTGCACGCGGTCAATCTCGCTGCGGATTGCCAGCATCGCATCGATAAAGCGATCCAGTTCCACCTTGTTTTCCGACTCGGTCGGTTCAACCATCAGCGTACCTGCTACCGGGAATGACATGGTTGGCGCATGGAAACCGTAGTCGATCAGGCGCTTGGCGATATCCATCTCGCTAATGCCGGTCTCTTCTTTCAGCGGACGAATATCCAGAATACATTCGTGCGCCACGCGGTGATCGCGGCCGGTATACAGCACCGGATAAGCGTCTTTTAGGCGAGTGGCGATGTAGTTGGCATTAAGGATCGCCACCTGGCTGGCCTGCTTCAGCCCTTCCGCGCCCATCATGCGGATATACATCCAGCTGATCGGCAAGATAGAGGCGCTGCCGAACGGTGCGGCAGAAACCGCGCCCTGCTGGGTGGTAACGCCATCAATCTGCACCACGCTGTGGCCTGGTACGAAAGGTGCCAGATGAGACTTCACGCCAATAGGTCCCATGCCTGGGCCGCCACCACCGTGAGGGATACAGAAGGTTTTATGCAGGTTGAGGTGCGATACGTCCGCGCCGATATAGCCCGGCGTGGTGATCCCCACCTGCGCGTTCATGTTGGCACCGTCCAGGTAAACCTGGCCGCCAAACTGATGCACGATCTGGCACACTTCGCGGATGGTTTCTTCATACACGCCGTGGGTTGACGGGTAGGTCACCATGATGCACGACAGGGCTTCCCCGGCCTGCTCGGCTTTCACCCGCAGATCGTGCAGATCGATGTTGCCGTTCTTGTCACAAGCCACGACCACCACGCCCATGCCCGCCATCTGGGCAGAAGCCGGGTTGGTACCGTGCGCCGAGCTTGGGATCAGGCAGATATTACGCCCAGCCTCATTGCGGCTTTCATGGTAGCGACGGATCGCCAGCAGACCGGCATATTCGCCCTGCGCGCCCGAGTTAGGCTGCATGCACACCGCATCGTAACCGGTCAGTTGCACCAACCATTGTGAAAGCTGCCCAATCATCACTTGATAACCTGCGGCCTGCTCCGGTGGGCAGAACGGGTGCAGTTCAGAGAATTCAGGCCAGGTGATCGGGATCATTTCCGCAGCGGCGTTCAGCTTCATGGTGCAGGAGCCCAGCGGGATCATCGCCTGGTTCAACGCCAGATCTTTACGCTCAAGACGGTGCATATAACGCATCATCTCGGTTTCGCTGTGATAGCGGTTAAATACCGGATGCGTGAGGATCGGATCTTTACGCAGCATTGCCGCCGGGATCGACTGGCTGTTTTTGCTCACGGCGGCATCCAGCGCATCGATATCCAAACCGTGGTTATCGCCTGCCAACAGGGCAAACAGCGTCTGCACATCTTCACGGGAAGTCGCTTCATCCAGCGTGATGCCTACTGCCCCGTGGATATCGGTACGCAGGTTGATGCCAAAGCCCAGCGCGCGTTCCAGCACCGCCGCCTTGTCTTTCACTTCCACGGTCAGCGTGTCGAACCAGGTTTGATGGCGCAGTGTCAGACCCGCTTGTTGCAGGCCAGCGGCCAGAATATCGGTCAGGCGATGGATACGCCCAGCGATACGTTGCAGGCCTTGTGGACCATGGTACACCGCATACAGGCTGGCGATATTGGCCAGCAGCACCTGCGAGGTACAGATATTCGAGTTGGCCTTTTCGCGGCGGATATGTTGCTCACGGGTTTGCATCGCCATGCGTAGCGCGGTATTGCCAGCAGCATCGCGGGACACCCCGATAATACGGCCAGGCATCGAGCGTTTGAATTCGTCACGGCAGGCGAAGAACGCCGCGTGTGGGCCACCGTAGCCCATTGGTACGCCAAAGCGTTGCGCAGAACCGAATACCACGTCGGCCCCTTGCTTGCCCGGTGCCGTCAGCAGCACCAGCGCCATGATATCGGCTGCCACGCTGGTGATGATTTTGCGCGTTTTCAGCTCCGCCAACAGGGCGCTGTAATCGTGCAGTTCACCAGTGGTGCCAACCTGTTGCAGCAGTACGCCAAACACGCCTTGCAGCTCCAACACCTTCGCCGGTTTGTCGACGATCACGTCAAAGCCAAAGGTTTCGGCACGGGTACGGACCACGTCCAGCGTTTGTGGGTGCACATCGTCAGCCACAAAGAAGCGGTTGGCGTCTTTCAGTTTGCTGGCACGTTTGGCCAACGCCATCGCTTCTGCGGCAGCGGTAGCTTCATCCAGCAAGGAGGCAGAGGCCAGATCCAGCCCGGTCAGATCGAGAGTCAGCGTCTGGAAGTTGAGCAGCGCCTCAAGGCGGCCTTGCGACACTTCCGGCTGATAAGGGGTATAAGCGGTATACCAGCCTGGGTTTTCCAGCATGTTGCGCAGGATCACCGGCGGCGTCAGCACCGCGCTGTAGCCCATACCGATATAGGATTTGTAGCGCTGATTCTGTGAGGCAATCGCCTTCAGTTCTGCCAGCGCCTGATGTTCCGTGGCCGCATCGCCTACCGGCGGAGGCCCTGGCAGTTGGATATCGGCTGGCACAATCTGTTGGATCAGCGCGCTGAGCGAGCGAGCGCCCACGGCTTCCAGCATCTGCTGCTGTTGCTCTGCGGAAGAGCCGATGTGGCGCTCGATGAACGCTTCGCTGTGTTCAAGTTGGCTGAGTGTCTGAGTCATTGCTACAAATTCCTGAATGCTTGCGGGGTACGGGATATAGCCTGAACTGCAAAACGCCCCACAGGTAGGTGGGGCGTGATAGTGATTATTCGTCGATGGAGGCCTGGTAAGCACCCGCATCTAGCAGCTTGTCTAGCTCTGCCGCATCGGATGCCTTGATGCGGAACAACCAACCTTCGCCGTATGGCTCGCTGTTGACCAGCTCCGGGGAGCTTTCCAGTTCGCCGTTAACCGCGATGATCTCACCGCTGATTGGCGCGTAAATATCGGAAGCGGCCTTGACCGACTCCGCAACGGCACAGTCATCGCCCGCGGAAACCGTGGTGCCGACTTCCGGCAGATCGACAAAGACCATATCGCCCAGCAGTTCCTGCGCGTGTTCGGTGATACCGACAACATATTCACCGTTGCCTGCGTCACGCACCCACTCATGGGAGGTGGCGTATTTCAATTCTGTTGGCACATTGCTCATTGGCCTGCTACTCCTTCGAAGAATAAAAACTAATTTATCAGTGACTTACCGGCACGTACAAAACCTGGCTTACAGACTTTCACTGGCATTTCACGGTTACGGATCTGTACGATAGCCTGCTCACCGATACCGGCCGGAACCCTTGCCAACGCAATGCTGAAGCCCAAGGTTGGTGAGAAAGAACCGCTGGTGATCACCCCAACCTGGGGTTGACCGTTCGCATCGGTGAAATGCACCGGCAGCTCATTACGTAATACGCCTTTTTCCGTCATGATCAAGCCGACCAGTTGTTCGGTGCCATTTTCGCGCTGCTGTTCCAACGCTTCACGGCCGATAAACTGACGGTCCTGCGGTTCCCAGGCAACGGTCCAGCCCATATTGGCAGCCAGTGGGGAAACGCCTTCGTCCATTTCCTGGCCGTAGAGGTTCATACCTGCTTCCAGGCGCAGGGTGTCGCGGGCACCCAGTCCGGCAGGTTTTACCCCAGCGGCCAGCAGTTTCTGCCAGAAATCCACCACCTGCTCTTTCGGCAGGGCAATTTCATAGCCCGCTTCGCCGGTATAGCCGGTGGTAGCAATAAACAGATCCCCCGCCTGCACGCCGAAGAACGGCTTCATGCCTTCCACAGCCTGCTTCTGTTCTGGGGTAAATAAGGTGGCGGCGCGCTCTTTGGCCTGTGGGCCTTGCACCGCAACCAGCGCCAGATCGTCACGCACCGTCAGCTCAACGTTGTACGGAGCCGCATGCTGTTCGATCCAGGCCAGATCCTTTTCGCGGGTGGCGGAGTTCACCACCAGGCGGAAATAGTCTTCGGTAAAGAAATAGACGATCAGATCGTCGATCACGCCGCCGGAGGCATTCAGCATGCCGGTATACAGCGCTTTACCAGATTGAGTGAGTTTGGCGACATCGTTCGCCAACAGGTAACGCAGGAATTCACGGGTACGAGCACCGCGCAGATCCACGATGGTCATATGGGAGACATCGAACATGCCGGCATCCTGACGCACGGCGTGGTGTTCATCAATCTGGGAGCCATAGTGCAGCGGCATCATCCAGCCATGAAAATCAACCATGCGCGCACCGCACGCCACGTGCTGGTCGTACAGTGGGGTTTGCTTTGCCATCTTTTCCCTCTTTCCACTCAAGTAGCCGAAGACAGGGTGTTATTACGCAATAAGGCGGGTGTAGCTCGCGGGCCTGATTGCGCGAAACACGCTGGCTGCTCAACACAAATTGCCTCGCCAATGGTCAACGACGCAAACGATACCTTTGCCCTGACGTTAACACCGAACGCCCCTATTAACCATAAGTTAAAATAGGCTCGACCGGGTTCAGGGTCGGTAAAATGCCGCGTTAGTTTGCAGAGTTTTTCACTGGAAAAATGCGCTTTGAGGCACAAAATTAACAATTAAAGCGGCAAAAATCCGAAGTTATATAACAAACAGAGGCTGGGATAGAGAATTTCGGTTTTTGATAACCGACCATGGAATTAGAAAAAGTAATGAGAAATTCTGCCTGAAATTAGAATTTCTCAAACGAAGGGAGGTATAAGGGAAATCGATGACGGGTAAACATGCAGATTAGCGGGCGCGGCATGTGGCACCCCCTACGACGTAGTGAATCGGTCAAGTTTTGGCAGCAACGCCATGGTTGCTGAAGTATTCGGCCGTAGGGACGCCGCATGTGCGCCCGTTTGACAACTACACTGGTTTTAGGCGAGCCAGTCCGGCAGATCGTTAAGCCCCATGGCCTGCCGCACCAGTTTCGGCTTCACGCCCGGCAGGCTGTCGGCCAACCTTAAGCCCACGTCACGCAGCAGTTTCTTCGCCGGGTTATGGCCTGCAAACAGTTCGCGGAACCCTTGCATGCTCGCCAGCATCACTGCAGCACCGTGCTTGCGGCGGCGCTCATAACGGCGCAGATACAGGTGTTGACCAATATCCTTGCCCTGACGTTGCAGGCGCTTCAGCTCGGATATCAACTCGGCGGCGTCCATAAAGCCCAGGTTCACGCCCTGCCCGGCCAGCGGATGCACGGTGTGTGCCGCATCCCCTACCAGCGCCAGACGATGGGTGGCAAAGCTGCGGGCGTATCGCCCGGTAAGCGGGAAGGTCAGCCGCTCGCTTTCGAGCTGGCAGTTACCCAAACGCATATCGAAGGTCATTGCCAGTTCCCGGTTAAAGGCTTCCGGTTCCAGCTGTTGCAGCCGTTCAGCTTCTTCTGGCGCAACCGACCAGACGATCGAACTCAAATGCGGATCGCTAAACGGCAGGAAGGCCAGGATCCCTTCGCCATGAAACACCTGGCGGGCCGTGGCCAAATGGGGCTCTTCGGTGCGAATGGTAGCCACCAGCGCGCTGTGGCGGTAGTCCCAGAAGGTCAACGGGATATCGGCGTGTTGGCGCAGCCAGGAGTTGGCTCCGTCGGCCCCGATCATCAGTCGGGCGGTTAACATACGGCCATCTTCCAACGTGACGAAGGCGTCGTTTTCCCCCCATGCCACCTGTTTCAGCGCGGCCGGAGCGAGCAGCGTCACGTCGGCCAAGGTGGCTGCCTTATGCCACAGCGCCTGCTGGATCACCTCATTTTCAATGATATGGCCGAGATGGCTGAAACCACATTCGTCGCCGCGAAACGCGATCTTACCGAAGCTGTCACGATCCCAGACTTCCATCGCGTTATACGGGCTGGCGCGCAGGTTGCGGATCTCATCCCACACGCCAATGCTTTGCAGCAAGCGCTCGCTGGCGGCGTTAATGGCAGATACGCGCAACGCGGGTTGTTCTAGCAACGGCGATAGTTCCGGCTGCCGTTGTTCCAGCACCGCGACGCGCAGGCCACTTCCCTGCAAGCCGCAGGCCAGTGCCAATCCCACCATACCGCCACCGGCGATAATCACATCAAATGATTGCATGCTGCTTGAGTTCCTTAAATTTGCCCCTCACCCCAACCCTCTCCCACAGGGAGAGGGAGCTGATTTGGTGACTTTTATCAAAATATTGCCCTACATCGGCAAGGCAGGTAGGGCAAAAATTAGTGTTCATCCCAACTTCGGCCTCACTCTATCCCACAGGGAGAGGGAGCTGATTTGGTGACTTTTATCAAAATATTGCCCCACATCGGCAAGGTGGTAGGGCAAAAATTAGTGTTCATCCCAACTTCGGCCTCACTCTATCCCACTAGGGAGAGGGAGCTGATTTGGTGACCGTTATCAATATCTTGCCCCACATCGGCAAGGCAGGTAAGGCAAAAATTAGTGTTCATCCCAACGTCGGCCTAACTCTATCCCACTAGGGAGAGGGAGTTGGTACGGTGACAACAGTCAACATTCTGACCGACTTCAGCACATAGCTAAGGGAAAAATTAGCGTTCAACCCAACCTAAAGTGCGTTTGGCAAAGGCATCGCGCATGGCCGGTAGCTGCTCCATTGCCATCAGCCCCAGATTACGCCCGGCGACCAGCGGCGCGTAGCTATTGGCAAACAGGCGGATCAAACCGTCGGTGACGCCGATGGTCGCCTGCTGATCCGGTTGCCGACGTTGCTGATACTGGCTCAATAACGCATAGGCACCCAAATCGGTGCCAGCCTGCGCGGCTTCTGCCAAGGTTTCCGCCAGCGACATCACGTCTCGCAAGCCCAGGTTGAATCCCTGCCCGGCAATCGGATGCAGCGTCTGCGCCGCGTTGCCAACCAGCGCCAGACGGTGGCTAACGTGCTGATTGGCCTTCAGCAGGCTAAGAGGGTAACTGTGGCGCTTACCCGCCTTCAGCATCTTGCCCAGCCGCCAGCCGAAGGCCTGTTGCAGCTCACAGAGAAAACGCTCATCACTCCAGCTATCGACCTGTTCACGATTTTCCCGCGCATGGCACCAAACCAACGAGCTACGCCCACCAGACATCGGCAACAGCGCCAACGGCCCATAGCGGGTGAAACGTTCGAACGCCCGCCCTTGCGGAGCCTCGGCCGTCGAAACGTTGGCAATGGTGGCAAACTGCGGGTAATCACTCTGCTGCCACTGGATATTGCAGGCCTGCGCCAGCGCCGAACGAGAACCGTCCGCCGCCACCAGCAACTGGCCCGTCAGGCGCAGCCCGTTATCCAACTGCACTTCAGCACGATCGGCGGTGCGCAGCACGTCGACCACTTTGGCCGGACAATGCAGAGTGATCCCAGGGGCCTTCGCCAGCAGAGCAAACAACCGCTGCCCAGCATCGTGCAGTTCAATCACCTGCCCCAACGCCTCCACCTGATAGTCTTGCGCGTGCAGGTTCACAAAACCGGCATGCCCGCGATCGCTGACGTGGACGTGAGTGATTGCCGTGGCACAGTCCCGCAACGCAGCCCAAACGCCGATACGCGCCAGCTGTTGGCAGGTTCCCTGCGCCAGAGCGATAGCCCGTGCATCAAAACCTGGATGCGCACGATCGTCCGGCCGGGTGGCCTCCACCAGATCGACGGCCACCTTGCCCTGCGTCAGTGATGAAATCGCCAGCGCCAACGTAGCGCCCGCCATCCCACCGCCCACAATGATTACGCTCATGTTATCTGGCCGCCGCCATCAGGGCTTCAATCGCGTCGGCATCCTTCACCACGCTGGCGGTCAAATTCTCATTGCCGTCTTGGGTGATCAGGATGTCATCTTCGATGCGAATACCGATACCGCGATACTCCTGCGGCACATCGGCATCCGGTGCGATATACAGGCCGGGTTCTACCGTCAACACCATGCCAGGCTCCAGCACGCGATCGCGGCTCGCTGAGCCATAGTGGCCCACGTCATGCACATCCAGCCCCAACCAATGGCTCAGGCCGTGCATAAAGAACTGGCGGTGTGCCTGCTCGGCAAACAGCTGTTCCACGTCGCCCTTCATCACGCCCAGCCCAACCAACCCGGCGATCATGATGCGCACGACCTGATCGTTCACTTCGCGAATGCTGATACCCGGTTTAAACATTTCCAGCGCCTTGTTGATCGACGCCAGCACGATGTCATATACCTCACGCTGCGGCTTGCTGAACTTGCCATTAACCGGGAAAGTACGGGTGATATCACCAGCATAACCACGATATTCACAACCGGCATCAATCAGCACCAAATCGCCGTCACGCATTTCACACTCGTTCTCGGTGTAATGCAGGATGCAGCCATTCTCTCCGCTGCCGACAATGGTGTTGTAAGACGGGAAACGGGCACCCAGGCGATTAAACTCGTGCAGGATCTCCCCTTCTAGCTGATATTCGAACATGCCCGGGCGGCACTTTTCCATCGCACGGGTATGTGCCATGGCGCTGATCTCACCGGCGCGGCGCATAACGGCAACCTCTTCTGCCGATTTGAACAGGCGCATGTCATGCAGCCAAGGACGGTAATCCGTCAGGGTTGCAGGAGCTTCCAGGTTCTGACGGAAGCCTTTACGCAGTTTATCCAGCGCGCCGAACAGGATTTCATCGGCATAGGCATATTGCCCCTGCGCGTGATACACCACGTCCAGGCCGTTGAGCAGCAGGTGCAGTTGATCGTTAATTTCGTCGAAGGCCAGCGCGCGGTCTACTCCCAGCTTGGCCGGAGCCGCGTCTTGCCCCAAACGGCGGCCAAACCAGATTTCTGCCGTCAGATCGCGTACGCGGTTGAACAGCACGCTGTGGTTATGAGTTTCATCACTCTTCACCAGGATCAGCACCGCTTCCGGCTCGTTGAAACCGGTCAGATACCAGAAATCACTGTTCTGACGATAAGGATATTCAGAGTCTGCACTACGCGTCGCTTCCGGTGCGGCGAAAATCACGGCCGCGCTGGCCGGAGCCATCTGTGCCAACAAAGCCTGACGGCGTTTATGAAATTCCTGCTGGGTCATCACATCTCCTGAAATCGGTTTATGCCACCTGCTGAACGCGGTCAGTAGGGGTTATCAGCGCTCTCGGCCAACGGACGTGGGATCCGCCGGTCAGTGCAACGTTGGCCTTTTATTTTCCGGGGCCGTCGGTTTCTGACGGGTAAATTCAGTATGGCAAAGCAGCGCAGCAACGCGCACGTACTCCACCACTTCTTCCAACGACTGTTCCAGTTCTTCCTGGTCTTCGCCTTCGTCATAACCCAGTTGAGCGATATTACGCAGATCGTCGATCGCCTCGCCCACTTCATCTTTCACCTGCGCCAGCTTCGGCTGCATCATGCCCAGCCCCAACAGGAAGTGGTTTACCCAACCTGCCAAGGCATCCGCACGGTCAAACACGCTGACGGTTTCGCCTTCCGGCATCATCAGTTGGAACATGAATTCGTCATCTTCCAGCGTATCACGAGTGATTTCATGCAGCTGCTGTAACGGTTGGCTCAACGCCTGCGGGAAGGCAATGCCCTCGTTGGTCAGATCAAACACCAGCGTCTGCCAGCTGGCGTCACGGTTGCCGCCGCACAGCAGGCCACTGATCAAACCGTGCATCTCGGCTGCGGTCAAAGCAACCGCCTGCTGGTTAAGAGCCACGGTCAAAGATTGGTAACTTGGAAATGTATTCTGTATAGACATGCGCATTCGTCATCGTTGGCAGGATAAGTTCGTGTTATGCTACCACCAAGGTCCGTTGGTATACCAGTTGAGGCAACACCTCAGTGGCTAGTTATAATCAGCGCAGTCTGGACAAACGTATGGTAAATACGCATTTTGCAACCGTTTTTTGTCTGGTAATGTTAGGCGCGGTAGATTACAACCAGGTACTGAAAAAGTGTTGAATCTTGGTACCCAGGTATATATAGTGACGCCCGCTTCGGCAGCCCGGCAATGGCTGACCGGTGCTGGCGCGAAATTTAGGCAGGAAGGTGGCATGTCTGCACAACCGGTAGATATTCAAATTTTTGGCCGCTCGTTAAGAGTCAATTGCCCGCCAGAACAACAAGATGCGTTGAACATGGCAGCAGAAGATCTTAACCAACGGTTGCAAGATCTTAAAGTTCGCACTAGAGTCACAAATACAGAGCAGCTCGTATTTATCGCAGCATTGAACGTCTGTCACGAACTTGCTCAAGAACGCTTGAAAACGCGTGACTATGCGGCCAATATGGAACAACGAATTCGTATGCTGCAACAGACCATTGAACAAGCACTGCTTGAACAGGGTCGCATCTCTGAACGTCAGGATGCACAATTCGAATAACTTAAGTTGCTGGAGTTGAAGGCTCCGGCAATGAGTGAAAAATTTCTCTGAGATGTTTGCCAGCGGGCCAGTCCCCTGAGCCGATATTTAGTACCAACAGAATGTGATGATCCACGATCGGTGTGCATGCTCGGCCCGTCCGAGAAGCCTTAAGATTGTGACAGCACGTTCACCTTGAACCATGGGTTCAAGGGTTACAGCCTGCGACGGCATCTCGGAGATCCCTTCACCTGCGTTTTCAGTGTGTTAACTCACCACTACTGGCGAATCTAACACTATGTCTTTGCAACCTCAGTTCGCTCAGCAACGCCAACTCATCCGTAACGAAATACGTCAACGACGCCGTGCCTTAACGCCCGCTCAACAGCATGATTTCGCCCAGCAAATGGCCAGCAATGTTGCGCAACATCCACGCATTCAGGCAGCCAGGTACATCGCGGCGTTTCTCTCTTTTGATGGTGAACTAGATACTGGCCCGCTGATCGAGCAACTATGGCAACGGGGTAAACAGGTTTATCTGCCGGTTTTGCATCCGTTCAGCCCCGGTAACTTGCTGTTCCTGCATTACACCGCGCAAACACCACTGGTTAGCAACCGCTTCAACATCCTTGAGCCAGCGCTCGATGTCCGCCACGTCTTGCCGGTGTCACTGTTGGATGTGGTATTGACGCCGCTGGTCGCCTTCGATTCGGCAGGGCAACGTCTGGGGATGGGCGGCGGGTTTTACGATCGCACCTTACAAAACTGGCAGCACGCAGGCCCCTATCCGATGGGGATTGCCCACGATTGCCAACGGGTTAACGCCTTGCCGGTGGAGCAATGGGATATCCCTCTGCCAGAGATTATTACCCCGTCACAAAGCTGGGCCTGGCCGCTCTCCACATAGCAAAAGGCCGGATTACTCCGGCCTCAGATGGTTCGTCGTAGGGGCGCCGCATGCTGCGCCCGTTGTATGGCCAGTTAGAGCAACAGGCGGGCGCGGATAGTCCCTTCGATCGCTTTCATACGTTGCAACGCGGCATCCGCACGTTCGGTTTCCGCTTCGATATCGATAACCACGTAGCCGATTTCCGAGCTGGTCTGCAGATACTGGGCCGCGATGTTCACCCCTTCTTCGGCGAAGATCTGGTTAATCTGCGTCAGGATACCTGGGCGGTTTTCATGAATATGCAGCAAACGGCTGGCGTTCGGGCCATGAGCTGGCAGCGACACCTCTGGGAAGTTGACCGCAGACAGCGTTGATCCGTTATCGGAATACTTCGCCAGCTTGCCAGCCACTTCATCACCGATGTTCTCCTGCGCTTCCTGGGTTGAACCGCCGATATGCGGCGTCAACAGCACGTTATCGAACTCGCACAGTGGAGAATTGAACGGATCGCTGTTGGTTGCCGGCTCTTCCGGGAACACATCGATTGCCGCACCGGCCAGATGGTCGCTCGCCAAGGCGTTACACAGTGCCGGGATATCCACCACGGTGCCGCGTGAGGCGTTGATCAGGATCGCACCTGGCTTCATCAGCGCCAGCTCTTCGGTGCCGATCATGTTCTTGGTCGACAGCGTTTCCGGCACGTGCAGCGTGACCACGTCGCTCATATTGAGCAGATCGGACAGATGGCGCACCTGTTGGGCATTACCCAGCGGTAGCTTGTTCTCGATGTCGTAGAAGAACACCTTCATCCCCAGGCCTTCCGCCAGGATGCCGAGCTGAGTCCCGATATGGCCGTAGCCGATGATCCCCAGTTTCTTGCCCCGTGCTTCATACGAGCCCACGGCCAGTTTCTGCCACTGGCCACGGTGTGCCTTGGCGTTGGCCGTTGGGATCCCACGCAGCATCAACAGCAGCTCACCCAGCACCATTTCGGCCACGGATCGAGTATTGGAGAAAGGCGCGTTAAACACCGGAATGCCGCGTTTGGTCGCCGCTTTCAAATCAACCTGGTTGGTGCCGATACAGAAACAGCCCACCGCGACCAGCTTCTCTGCGGCCGCGAAGACTTCCTCGGACAGATGCGTGCGCGATCGGATACCTACGAAGTGTGCATCACGGATCGATGCTTTCAGCGCTTCGGTGTCTAACGCACCTTTGTGATATTCGATGTTGCTATATCCGGCAGCACGCAGGTTATCTACGGTGCTCTGATGAACCCCTTCTACCAACAGGAACTTAATCCTGTCTTTCTCCAATGATACTTTTGCCATTTACCCGACCCTATAATCAGACTTCAGAAGCGGCTGTTTCCCCTTTATACCCGCCATCCTTTAAACCACACGACGGGGATAGCTTTCAAATTGCCACCACACTGGCAGCAACCCAAAATCAACAGCACGTCCCTCCAACATAACAAAAATAACGCGCCCGGCAATACAAACGATTGCCTACCCGTTAGCACAAGGCTCAGTGATGTCGGTGCTTTCTGGTGGAAAATGCCATTGGGAAAGATTTAGGCAGAAGCTTAACGGAGGTTATTAACGGAATGTGACATATGTCACCAAATTCGTCGATTTTTAGAAAAGATATTTTAAGACAAGAATTATGACGGGCACGGTTAAAGGGCGCAGCATGCAGCGCCCCTACTTAGTGAACCGGCTGGGATTGCTCAACCTGTTAACGGCCAGATTATCTGACCACTTTTTTTACGCCATCCGGCGTGCCGACCAGTGCAACGTCCGCGCCACGGTTGGCAAACAGACCCACGGTAACCACACCAGCGATGCTGTTGATCTTATTTTCCAACGCGATAGCGTCAAGGATTTCCAGGTTGTGCACGTCCAGGATCACGTTGCCGTTATCGGTTAACACGTTCTGGCGGTATTCCGGCAGGCCGCCCAGTTTGACCAGCTCACGCGCTACGTAGGAACGGGCCATCGGGATCACTTCTACCGGCAGCGGGAATTTACCCAGCACATCAACCTGCTTGGTGGAATCGACAATGCAGATAAACTGACGGGCAATGGCAGCAATGATCTTCTCACGGGTCAACGCTGCACCACCGCCTTTAATCATCTGCATGTGGCCGTTGATTTCATCGGCACCGTCCACGTAGATATCCAACGAATCCACTTCATTGCTATCAAAAACGTGGATCCCCAGGCTTTTCAGCTTGGCGGTCGACGCGTCTGAGCTGGATACTGCGCCTTCGATCTGGTGTTTGATCGAACCCAACGCATCGATAAAGTGAGCCGCAGTAGAGCCGGTGCCCACGCCCACGATAGTGCCAGGCTTCACGAATTCCAATGCTGCCCAGCCTACCGCTTTTTTCAGTTCATCCTGAGTCATGATGTCTCATTGCCTATATACGAAAACGTGTGCGTATTATAGGGTAAATCACTGACGGCAACTTAGGCTAAAACACACTTATTTAACCTGACGCACATTTCTGCCCTTCCCTACGGCGCCCGCTCTGAAAAGAGCGGCGGGATTTTTTCACCTGAGAAAGTGCAAAAATGTGGCATAGTGCCTGAATCAATTTACTAAAAGGGATCTTCTCTCCGATGAAACGCCCAGACTATAGAACGCTGCAAGCGCTGGACGCGGTGATCCGTGAGCGTGGCTTTGAGCGCGCGGCACAAAAACTTTGCATCACCCAATCGGCGGTATCCCAGCGCATCAAACAGTTGGAAAACCTGTTCGGCCAACCGCTACTGGTACGCACCGTGCCACCGCGCCCAACCGAGCAGGGTCAAAAACTGCTGGCCTTGCTGCATCAGGTCGAGCTGCTGGAAGAGGAGTGGTTAGGGAATGACAATGGGGTCGATACGCCGCTGTTGCTGTCACTGGCGGTCAACGCCGACAGCCTGGCAACCTGGCTGTTACCGGCGCTAAAACCGGTGCTGGCCGATTCTCCGGTGCGCCTGAATTTGCAGGTGGAAGACGAAACCCGCACGCAGGAACGTCTGCGCCGGGGGGAAGTGGTGGGTGCGGTGAGTATCCAGCCGCAGCCGCTGCCGAGCTGCCTGGTCGATCGGTTGGGCGCGCTGGACTATCTGTTTGTCGCCTCGAAAGCCTTTGCCGATCGCTATTTCCCTAATGGCGTGACCCGTTCTGCCCTGCTGAAGGCACCGGCGGTGGCATTCGATCATCTCGATGATATGCATCAGGCGTTTTTACAGCAGAACTTCGATCTCTCGCCGGGCAGCGTTCCCTGCCATATCGTTAACTCGTCAGAGGCATTTGTTCAGTTGGCACGGCAAGGCACCACCTGCTGTATGATCCCGCATTTGCAGATTGAGAGAGAGCTGGCTAGCGGAGAACTGATCGACCTGACTCCGGGCCTGTTCCAGCGCCGTATGCTGTTCTGGCACCGCTTTGCACCGGAGAGCCGCATGATGCGTAAGGTTACCGATGCGCTGCTGTCTCACGGGCATCAGGTATTAAGGCAGGATTAAAGGCGCGGCATAACACCGCGCCATGGCAAGAGATTGCTTACTGCGCGGCGTTGGTTTTCAGCTCGAATACCACATCCACCTGATCGTCAAAGTGGATACTTTGCTGTTCGTAAGTCTGAGCGGCATCGCTTTCCGGTGCCGCAGAAGCGGCCTTAAACATGCGCGCGACCGGCATCGGCTGGTAGTTGGCTACGTGATAGCGAATGCTGTACACCGGCCCCAGCTTGGCCTTAAAGCCCTGCGCCAACGAGGCGGCTTGCTGAGTGGCGTTTTCAATCGCTTTCTGACGCGCCTGCTCGCGATAAACCTCTGGCTTGGCCACCCCAAGCTCAACCGCACGAATTTCGTTCAAACCCGATTTCAGCGCACCGTCCAACAGTTCGTTGAGTTTATCCAACTGGCGCAAGGTCACCTGCACCTGGCGCACGGCCTGGTAGCCTTTCAGCTGTGATTCACCGGTTTTCAGATAGTCATATTCTGGTTGGGTACGCAGGTTGGCCGCATTGATATCTTTCTTTTCAATACCGTTTTTCTGCAGGAAGTCAAAATACTGCGCTACGCGTTCATCAACCTGTTTTTTCGCCTGAGCGGCATCTTTGGCAGAGACGCTAACTTCGATCGCCAATGTGGCAATATCCGGGGTGGCGTCTACGCTGGCCGTGCCGGAAGTGACCACGTGCGGCCCTTCAGGTACTTCTGCTGCCTGCAGCGCCAGAGGTAACGTGCCTAATCCAATCATTGCGGCCATGGCCAATGCTTTAAGCTTCACAGTGTCTCCTTGAATGACTAAATGCTTGCCTTCAAAGCTAACACATCCTGCCGCCCTTGGAATTCGGATTAGTGACAAATATAAGGGCTAATCGGGCTGTAGGGGCACTGCATGCGGCGCCCCTACGGTCGAAGATAGTTGATTATTACCAATTAGCGGTTAGCCCATGCCAGGCCAATTGCAGTGCAATGACCCACATCACCAGCCCGACCAGAACGTTGATAATCCGTTGTGCCGTCAGGGTTTTCAACCATGGGGCCAACCATGAGGCCAGCAATGCCAAGGCAAAGAACCAGACGACCGAAGCACTGACCGCGCCAAGGGCAAACCAGGAACGAATGTCTGGCGTTAGTTGCCCTCCCAGGCTGCCGAGCACCACAAAGGTATCGAGGTACACATGCGGGTTCAGCCAGGTGACAGCCAACATGGTTACCACAATGCGCCAGCGGTTTTGCTTCATCTCTTGCGCCGCAGTCAGCTCCAGATGTTGGCTAAACGCGGTGCGGAAAGCCCCCCAGCCGTACCACAGCAGGAAAGCAACGCCGCCCCAGGTCACCAGCGCCAATAGCATAGGTGAACTGCTGAGCAAGGCGCTACCGCCAAAAATACCGGCGCAAATCAGAATGATATCGCTCAACGCACACAGCGAGGCGGTCATCAGATGATAATGGCGACGGATCCCCTGGTTCATCACAAACACGTTTTGTGGGCCAAGCGGCAGGATCATCGCGGCGCTCAAGGCAAAGCCTTGCAGATAGATGGCTAACATGGTGTTCCTTCTGGAAATATCAGCGCCGGGAAAGCGGCGTGTGCTGTTCAACACGCGCATCATACGAAGAGAAAATTATTAGGGGAAATGGATATTTCTAATCAGGCATCAGTAATACTAATGCTCAATCGTTACGGCGATGATCGATCCACTCTTCAATCTGGATCGGGAAGACATCCGGCGCCTTTCTCAACATCCGCCGCACCAGGTCCAGCACGGTATGTTGCGATAGCGCCTCTTCCATACGTTGCTGGGCAATATTCATCACCTGGCGCACGCCGCAGATGCCTTCACAGGCCCAGTCGGGCGCAGGTGCATCAAAGACGGCCAAGCGTTGGCGGATCTCTTTGCAGTCAAAGATGGCCTTTTCACCGTCGATAGCCGCAACGATATCCAGCACGGTGATCTGATCGGCCGGTTTGGCCAGCCGGAAGCCACCACCCTTACCCTCGGTACTTTCAACCAACTTAGCCTTGGAAAACTTGGTGAATATCTTGGCCAGGTAGTCATAAGGCACGCCCTGCAATTCGGCGATTTCACGCACGCTCATCTCACGCCCTTCGCCTTTGCTATCGACCATACACATCAGGCTATGGATGCCATACTCCACCCCGGAACTGTAGAACGCCATGTTATCTCCGCGCGATTAATTCTGAGTTAGATAGTAATTTCTTCCCTTCAGCGATGCAATGCCAGCATGCAGTCACACCATAAAAATTTAAAATACAATAAAATTCAAACAATTAAACAAACCACACCCATGATTACTGGTAAAAGGCTTGATGGTCTTAACTACGATCAATATAGTCGTAGTTATACGATTAAGCCAATTTACAGATGAAACAACAGCGGAGTGACTACATGAAACAACAAATTCTTATCCTGGGTGCCGGTTTTGCAGGGATGTGGGCGGCATTGAGCGCGGCACGATTAACCGATCTCCACGATCGTCACGATATCGAGATCACCGTGCTGTCCCCTCAGGCAGAGCTGCGTGTTCGCCCCCGTTTCTATGAGTCAGAAGTGGAAAACTACGCCGCTCCGCTGCTGCCATTATTCGCAGTAACCGGGGTAAAATTTATCGCCGGGGTTGCCAGTGAGATTGATAACACCAGCCAGCAGGTTTGGTACCACAACGAGCAGGACCAACTGACTGCCGTACGTTACGATCGCCTGATCATGGCGACCGGTAGCCATATCGCGCATACCTTGCCTGGAGCACAGCAGCACGCCTTCGACGTCGATCAAATGGAGAGTGCAGCCCGCCTGGAGCGGCATCTTGCTACGTTGGCCGAGCAGCCTGAGAGCGCCGCACGTAATACCGTCATCGTTTGTGGCGGCGGCTTTACCGGTATTGAGGTAGCCACCGAAATGCCATCACGCTTACGGGCGATCCTCGGTGACTCAGCTGCAATTCGTGTGATTGTCGTCGATCGCAGCCCGGTGGCGGGAGGCCGTTACAGCGAACAACTGCGCGACGTGATTAGCCAAGCCTCGCTAGAGCTAGGCGTCGAGTGGCGGCTGAATAGCGAGATTAAGGCCATTGACGAGAGCGGGCTGACGCTGAAAAACGGCGAACATATCGCCTCCAGCACCGTGATTTTAACCGTGGGCGTACAGGCCAGTCCGTTAACCCGACAAATCCCGGGTGAGCGCGATCCGCAAGGCAGGCTGCACGTCGATCAGCACTTAAAAGTGATAGGGCAGAACGCGGTTTATGCGACCGGCGATGTCGCCTTTGCCAGTACTGACGATCAAGGCAATCACGCCCTGATGACCTGCCAGCACGCCATTATGTTAGGGCGCTTTGTCGGCCATAACGTCGCCGCCGATCTGATCGGTATTGAACCCTTGCCCTACCGCCAGGTGAATTACGTTACCTGTCTGGATCTGGGAACCTGGGGCGCGGTCTACAGCGAAGGTTGGGATCAGGTGGTGAAATTCACCAAAGAAGAGGGAAAGAAAATCAAAATCTCCATTACCAACGAGTTGATCTATCCCCCGCAGGCGGAACGTGAAGCGGCCTTTGCCGCCGCCGATCCGTTAGCACCGTTTGTTTGATTGAAATCCGTTCCCTCACTACAAAGTGAGGGAACGTCAGATCATTACTCCGGCTGTTCTGCCGCTTTCGCTACATGGCGGACATGCACGTCCATCTGCGGGAATGGAATACCGATCTGGTGGGCATCCAGCTGACGCTTGAAGTTTTCCATCAGATCAAAGTACACGTTCCAGTACTCGGCATTGGTGGTCCAGGAGCGAGTCACAAAGTTCAGTGAAGAAGGTGCCATCTCATTGAGGCGAACCGTCACGCCTTTATCGTGCATGATGCGCTTATCTGCTGCGATCACATCACCCAACACTTTCTTCACCAGATCGATATCAGCGTCATAGGCCACACCGACCACGATATCCACGCGGCGGTTTGGCTCACGGGAGTAGTTGATGATATTGCCCGCGATGATTTTACCGTTCGGCACCACAATGGTTTTGTTATCAGCGGTACGCAGCGTGGTGGAGAAGATTTGCACCTGATCTACCGTACCTGAAACGCCACCCAGATCGACAAACTCCCCGGCCCGCAGCGGACGGAAGGCCACCAGCAGCACACCGGCTGCAAAGTTGGAAAGTGAACCTTGTAGTGCCAGACCCACAGCCAAGCCAGCGGCACCGAGAACGGCAATTACCGAGGTAGTCTGAACACCAACGCGCCCCAGCACCGCAATAAAGGTAAACGCCAGGATGCTGTAACGTGCCATCGCAGCCAGGAAATCCGCCACGGTGGCATCGATGCCACGCAGCTTCATCACACGGCTGAGCGCATTACTCACTACGCGAGCCACCACCGAACCAATAATGAAAATCACGATTGCGGCAACAATATTCACCGCATACTGGATCAGCATATCCTGATGATTGACTAGCCAACTGCTGGCATTGTTAATACCTTCTACTACGTTAAGTTCTTCCATTCTGACGTCCTACTTGAAATCCCCTAAGGGAGAAATGAGCAAAATATACTGACGAAACAATATCAGCAAGAAAACCACCGGCTAAGGGTAACCAACATTTTAACGTCGCGCCAACTGCCACAGGAAAAATCCTGCGCCACCGAAAAAAGTCGCTAGAAAGCTCTTAGATGCAGCGGAATATACAAATATACAGCGGAGTGCCAACGGGCGTTACTTTAACAAGGAGATGTTACGGCAATGCACAGAAATATCCTAAAAAAAATGCCAGTAACCTTAAGTCACCAGCATTCAATATCACGCGGGCATGTGTAAGCCATGCTACCGAGACAGGGTGCCATTATTCCGGTTGTTCGGGCGATTTCTCTACGTGGCGCACATGCACATCCATTTGCGGATAGGGAATGCCAATCTTGTGGGCATCTAACTGACGCTTAAAGTTTTCCATCAGGTCAAAATAGACGTTCCAATACTCCGCATTGGTGGTCCAGGAGCGAGTCACAAAATTCAGCGAAGACGGAGCCATTTCGTTTAAACGTACGGTGACCCCTTTGTCATGCATGATGCGCTTATCGCCCGCAATCACGTCACCCAGCACTTTTTTCACTACATCAATATCGGCGTCATAGGCCACTCCGACCACAATATCCACGCGGCGGTTGGGTTCACGGGAATAGTTGATGATATTGCCAGCGATGATTTTTCCATTGGGCACCATAATGATTTTGTTATCTGAAGTACGCAGAGTGGTAGAGAAAATATGCACCTGGTAGACCGTACCAGCCACACTCCCCAGATCGACATACTCACCTGTGCGCATCGGGCGAAACACCACTAACACTACCCCTGCGGCAAAGTTGGACAGTGATCCTTGTAGCGCCAAGCCAATCGCCAACCCTGCGGCCCCCAGCACCGCAATCAATGAGGTGGTCTGCACGCCCACACGCCCCAATACGGCAATGAAGGTGAAGACCAGAATGCTGTAACGCACCATCGCTGCCAAGAAGTCAGAAACGGTGACATCAATACCGCGCAGCCTCATTACACGAGTGAGCATATTGCTGACAACACGGGCTATGATCGAACCAATAATGAAAATAACAAGCGCGGTAACGATGTTAACCGCATAACGAATCAACAGATCCTGATGATCTATCAACCAACTGCCGGCATGATTAATGCCTTCTACAACGTTGAGATCTTCCATTCATATATTCCTACTTTATTTCCCCTAAATAGCGGGAATAGGCGAAATAAACTGACACTGAATGCCAGTCAGAAAACCGCAGCTTAAGGGTATGCAACATTTCAACCCGACGCCAATCGCCATAGGAAAAAACTCCTTTGGTATAACCACATAGCAATTCCCTTTACTGGCTCGTGAACAGCGCCAGCCAGGTCAACTATGATGAAACTAGCCATACTGGCAAAATTAACGACAAGGAACGCGCAGTGATCGACCTTCCCCTCTCAATCAAGCACTATTGGCAAGTACGCCCCAGATTATTGATTTCGGTAGGTGCTGGGCTTGTGTGTGTCGGGCTGCTTCCTGCTCATCTGCCATGGCTGCAACGGCTGATCGTTGGTTGGAACGTGATGGCCTGGATCTATTTATTGTGCCTTTGGCATCTGATGCTGGGCTGCACACCACAACGTACCCGGCAATTGGCACGCAAGCAGGACGAGAGTGCCAGCCAGGTATTGGCGCTGGTCAGTTTGGGCTGCGTGGTGAGCATTCTGGCTATCCTGTTTGAATTGAGCACCGCCAAACAGGTCGGCGATGCGTTGAAAACGCTGCATCTGGCCCTGACCGGCTCCACACTGGTGGTTTCCTGGCTGCTGCTACCCACGGCATTCACCATGCACTACGCCCATCTGTTTTACCGCCAGCGGGCCAATACGGAGGTGTTACCGCTATTGTTTCCCGGCAAGCTGACCGAGCCAAACTATTGGGACTTCGCTTATTTCTCCTTCACCATTGCCGTGGCGTCACAAACTGCCGACGTGGCCGTGGGCACCGCAGACGTGCGTAAAATTACCCTACTGCAATCGGTGATCTCTTTTGTCTTCAATATCTTGATACTGGGATTGTCGATTAACGTCGGGGCGGGGTTATTGGGGTAGCTGATTAGGTGAACGGGCGCAGCATGCAGCGCCCCTACGGTCGAACATGCTCGCCACTACAAATACATTGTCACGAGTCTTACCCTGTAGGGGCGCCGCATGCTGCGCCCGCTTCATCATAAAAAAGGCTCCCGAGGGAGCCTTTTAGCATCAATCTGTACGAAGGGACGCTATTACAGCACGTCTACCGCGTTCAGTTCTTTGAATGCCAGTTCCAGACGGGTGATCATGGAAGTCTGAGCAGCACGAGTCCATACGCGTGGATCGTAGTATTTCTTGTTCGGCTTGTCGGCACCTTCTGGGTTACCCAGTTGGCCCTGCAGATAGCCTTCGTTCTTTTTGTAGTAGTTCAGGATACCTTCCCAAGTTGCCCACTGGGTGTCGGTATCGATGTTCATTTTCACTACGCCGTAGCTGACCGCTTCTTTGATTTCTGCTGCGGTAGAACCTGAACCACCGTGGAACACGAAGTTCAACGCATTGTGCGGCAGGTTGTGTTTCTTGGAAACATAGTCCTGAGAATCACGCAGAATGGTTGGGGTCAGTTTCACGTTGCCTGGCTTGTAAACACCGTGCACGTTGCCGAAAGAGGCAGCGATGGTGAAGCGTGGGCTGATAGCGTTCAGTTTTTCGTACGCGTAATCAACGTCTTGTGGCTGAGTGTACAGGGAAGAAGCGTCCATGTGGCTGTTGTCTACGCCATCTTCTTCACCGCCGGTGCAGCCCAGTTCGATTTCCAGGGTCATACCGATCTTCGCCATGCGGGTCAGGTACTTGCTGCAAATTTCGATGTTTTCTTCCAGTGATTCTTCAGACAGGTCGATCATGTGTGAAGAGAACAGTGGCTTACCGGTCGCCGCGAAGTGCTTCTCACCCGCGTCCAACAGGCCGTCTAACCATGGCAGCAGTTTCTTCGCGCAGTGGTCGGTGTGCAGGATCACTGGCACGCCGTAATGTTCAGCCATCTGATGCACGTGGTGCGCGCCAGAGATTGCGCCCAGGATCGCAGCACCTTGTGGCACGTCAGTTTTGATGCCTTTACCCGCGATAAAGCCAGCACCGCCGTTAGAGAACTGAACGATTACTGGAGCACGCACCTTGGCTGCTGTTTCCAGCACTGCGTTGATGGAGTCGGTACCCACGCAGTTTACCGCTGGCAGTGCAAAGTTGTTCTCTTTGGCAACTGCGAAAACTTTCTGCACGTCATCACCTGTGATGACACCTGGTTTTACGAAATCAAAAATTTTAGACATTAGACGTTGTCCTGTTTCGTTGGCCGTATACCCGTCGTCTTGCAAGCTACAACCTGCAAGCTAGTGGTAGCGATGGATAAATAGCGATTTTTTTACCCCCACAGCTCAGCTGGGGAGCATAAACAAACGGGCGGCTTGCGCCCCCCGTTATCTGAATTACTGCTTAGCGCGCTCTTCCAGCATCACTACTGCAGGCAGAGGTTTCCCTTCAACGAATTCCAGGAAGGCGCCGCCCCCGGTAGAGATGTAGGAAATTTTGTCAGCGATACCGAACAGATCGATAGCTGCCAGGGTGTCGCCGCCGCCTGCAATGGAGAAGGCTTCGCTATCTGCGATAGCGCGTGCAACGATTTCGGTGCCACGACGGAAGTTAGGGAACTCGAATACGCCAACCGGGCCATTCCACAGAATGGTTTTGGCGTTCTTCAGGATAACGGCCAGACGCTCGGCAGAGACATCGCCCATATCCAGAATTTGCTCGTTGTCTTGGATCTCGTTGGCCTGCTTCACAGTGGCCACTGCGGTTTCAGAGAACTCGGTTGCTACGCGTACGTCGGTTGGCACCGGAATATCGCAGGTTTCCAACAGTTTTTGCGCGTTCGGGATCAGATCGGGTTCGTACAGGGACTGCCCCACGTTATTCCCTTGTGCCGCCACGAAGGTGTTAGCGATGCCGCCACCAACGATCAGCTGATCGGCGATCTTGGACAGAGAATCCAGCACGGTCAGTTTGGTAGACACTTTAGAACCACCAACGATAGCCACCATTGGTCGAGCCGGGTTACCCAGCGCTTTGCCCAGGGCTTCCAGTTCCGCAGACAGCAGCGGGCCTGCACAGGCAACCGGAGCAAATTTGCCCACGCCATGTGTAGAAGCCTGCGCACGGTGTGCGGTACCAAAGGCGTCCATCACATACACGTCGCACAGCGCAGCATATTTCTTGGACAGCACTTCGTCGTCTTTCTTCTCGCCTTTGTTGAAGCGAACGTTTTCCAGAACAACCAGCTCACCTTCTGCAACGTCCACGCCTTCCAGATAATCCTTCGCCAGACGGACTGGGGATTTCAGATGCTCTTTCAGGTAGTTGACCACTGGCAGCAGGGAGAACTCTTCGTTGTACTCGCCTTCGGTAGGACGACCCAGGTGGGAAGTTACCATCACGCGGGCGCCTTGTTTCAGCGCAGCTTCGATAGTTGGCAGGGAGGCACGGATACGCGCATCTGAAGTCACTTTGCCGTCTTTCACTGGTACGTTCAGATCGGAACGGATCAGAACGCGTTTACCCGCCAGATCCAGATCGGACATCTTAATTACAGACATGGTGAACCCTCTTTGTTGATTCTCTATAAAGTTGCCTGAGCGACGCATCAACACCACGTTGATAGCGCCTTACTAGAAACCGCTTGCGGCCATTGCCCGTGTTGTATCCAACATCCGGTTGGCAAAGCCCCATTCGTTATCACACCAGACCAAGGTCTTGATCAGGCGCTGTCCGCTGACCCGGGTTTGCGTCCCATCAACGATGGCGCTGTGCGGGTCATGGTTAAAATCAATCGAGACTAATGGTAGTTCTGTATAGTCAACTATACCACGAAATGATCCCTGTGCCGCCTTTTGCAACAGCTGGTTTACCTCTGTGACCAACACCTTCGAGCTTACGCTGACGCTAAGATCGATGGCCGTTACGTTGATCGTCGGCACTCGCACGGAGATCGCTTCAAAACGATCGCAAAACTGCGGGAAGATGCGCGTAATGCCCGCTGCCAGCTTGGTGTCGACCGGTATAATCGACTGGCTCGCCGCGCGGGTACGTCGCAAATCCTGATGATAGGCGTCTATCACCGGCTGATCGTTCATCGAGGAGTGGATGGTGGTTACCGTGCCGGACTCAATGCTGTAGGCATCGTCCAACAGCTTGATAATCGGAATAATGCAGTTGGTGGTACAGGAGGCATTGGACACGATGCGATGCTCGCCACGCAGCGTTTGGTGGTTAACCCCAAACACGATGGTTGCATCCAGATCGTTACCGCCCGGATGGGCAAACAGCACTTTTTTTGCCCCTGCCGCCAGATGAGCTTCGCCATCTGCCCTGCTGCCGTACACACCGCTGCAATCCAGCACCACATCCACGCCCAGTTCGCCCCAGGGCAACTGGTCCAGCTCTGGCTGATGCAACAAACGAATGCTGTCATCCCCCACGCTCAACACGTCACATTCCTGGCGCACATCCCAGGCAAAGCGGCCGTGGCTGGAGTCATATTTCAGCAGGTGGGCCATCCCCTCGGCATGTGCCAGTTCGTTGATGGCGACGACGGAAATTTCGGCGCGTCGTCCCGATTCGTACAGTGCGCGTAAAACGCTGCGGCCAATACGGCCAAAGCCGTTTATCGCTATGCGGATGGTCATGCTACTCCCTGAAAAAGGGCGCTCCCTGGCGGTGGTGTTCCGCTTGAAGGATCGCGCAGACTGATTATCTCGCCTAGAGTACTTTAGCGTACCGCCTGCTGTGAATCGCTGCTTTGCATTATTCGTCAAACCTCGTTGCTCATCGCAACCGCTCACTCTGCATTTCCACTGACAACAGTGATAACTGAAACGCTTCAGCCGAGCATAAACCAAAGTTTTGCCAAAAGGAACAGGCGCAATGCGCTGCCTGTCATGTCGAGGGGACTTTGCGAAAATAAAATGATCTAGCGCACATTTTTACCCTCAGCCCCCGCTAGCCGAATTGAGTTCGAATGCGCAAATGACTTGCCGGTAACGCCAAGACCACCATAATAGACCCTGCGTTTGTTAGGTGAAGCAAATGCTGATGGAAATATTCTTTACCCTCAGATTGCTGAATGGGTAGGGGTCGCAGATGTTCGACCGTAGGGGCGCTGCATGCTGCGCCCGCCTAGCAGCGGCCCCCATGTTGTGAGCCTGTGGGGAAATGTCTGCAGTCTCTCTATCTTTTACTGTTTTCTACAAGGAACCAAGATGAGTGAAATCAAAGTAGTCGCCCTGATCAAAGCCATGCCGGAACACCGTGCTGCGGTAGACAAAGCCGTGCGCGCCATGGTCGCCCCAAGCCGTTCCGAGCCAGGCTGCATCCAATATGATTTGCATGAAGAGCAGGGCCATCCGGGCGCTTTCGTATTTATCGAACGCTGGACTTCTGAGCAGGCGCTGAAAGAGCACATGGCAATGTCTTACCACGATGCCTTCCTGGCCGAATTGGAAGGGAAACTGGTCAGTCTGGAAGTGAAAAAACTGACTCAGCTGTAATTGTGCTTCTTAGGGGGCCGATTGGTGCCCCCTTTCCATTCACTCAATGGTGAACGTTTCACGGTTCACTTTCGCAAAACATTGAGTTAATCCTGCAAGGCAATGAGCCAGGCGCTGCCACTCAATTGCCCATTCCCCGTGATGTTAGAAAGCTCGCTGCTGACCGTAAAGGTTTTCGATGTCCCAATAGCCGCCTTAATGCTTCTGCCTGAAGCCCCGGTTTCTGGATCGGTAATCGTCAGCTTAGAGACCGCACCGGTTTTTCCTGCCGTGTCTTTCAACGGCAATGTTCCATTGCCATCCGCCTCATAGCTCAATGAGAAAGTCGCTTTCACCGGCGAGTCACAGGTATAAGTAATGGGTGCAGAAGTGCGATGTGAGACGCTATCTGCTGACAGCGTACCATGGTCCAACGTCAACGCAGCGGGATTCACCTGACACACGTTGGGCAATTGTATCGTTCCCCCCTGCAGAGAAAACGGGATAGTATAACGCCTTTCATTTAGCCCCATGCGACTGCCATAACTGCGAATATATCCCCCCAATGGCATTGAAGGAAAACTAATCAGATTATCAATAGGACGACGTTTTATATAAAACGAAAGCGTAATAGGAAAAGCCACTGTCAATTTCGAGGCATCTTCTGAAAAAGTCCCCCACCAACTAGAACACACACCCGCAGACTCATTTATCCATTGACCAAGCGAACCATTAGCGGCCGTCGCAGAAACAGATAAATTTTCATTAATCCGATAACGCACGGGGTTGCCAGGCTCTCTTGGCAAATCAATCAGCGTATAGTGCCATGCTTTTTCTTGAGGCAAATCTGCAGCGCCACAAGACACCCTGCCAGAGACAGTGTTGCTATCGATAACAAACTGGGTTATCAGCCCTGTACTCACCTCAGCCTTGCTGCTAATCGTCACCCTGGAGATGGCAGTTGTGGCGGTGACATTATAATCAGCAAAAGCGGGAACCATACCCATCAAGCCGATTAATAGCCCGCCCCCCCATGTCTTGAGGTTTTTTATGCTGCCCATATCACTCATCTGTATATTCCCCGCGCCCTTTTATCTCAGACATATTCACAATCTAGATATAACTGGCAAACAGTGACGCAGTGGCGCTAAACGCTCCGCCCTCTTCACCCATTCCATCCTGGATAACGACCCGCCCGGTGAGCGTAAACATCCCAACCTGTATCGGCAGCCATTGACCAATAGTAAAGGCCATATTTTCACGGGATAACGCTATCCCAACACCAGGCAGCGAGGTTCCCAACACGTTGGTTCCCATTGTGTTCATCACCCCATAGGCGGTAGGCGACAAGTACATTTTCAAACTCTTGCCCGCTGGTGCCCCACCGCTACACGAAACCTTGATGCGGACCGATTTTTCCGCTTTGGCGCTGCCTGCATCCTGCACATTGATCTCACCAAACGGCACTTCCAGCCGTGCCTCACCGCTCTCTGAGGTGACACTACATGCTGGAACCACTATCGTCGCCTTGACGGTGACGGGAACGTCCGCCTGCACCGCCGCCGCCCCCAACAACAGGCTCAACAAGCCATATCGCCAATATCGTCTGCCATTTTTTCGCATATCCTCTCCTACTGATAGCTGGCCTCAACCGTCACCGTTGCGCTGTAATCGCCCGCATTCACCGTTCCTGGGGCCAACGCATAGGCACCAAATTGAAACCGGTTAACGCCTCCAGTGCCAATTTGGCTAATGGTACCGGCCTTCATCTCACTCCCCAGGATAATCGCCTGACCGAGACTGTCTTCCAGACCAATCACCAGCCCGGTATCGCCAGTGGTAGCCAGCATAGCGACCCCGTTGACCTGTTGAGTCTGCGTACTGTTAAACGTCAGTTTCACCATCTTCCCCAGAGTGGCTGGCGTATAGTCTTTCAGGCCAAGGGTAAATGGCGTGGTTTGAGTACGTGAGTTGTGTTCGAAAAAGCGTAATCTTTGGCTGGGCAAGTGGACCTTCTGACTTCCACCCTCTTGATCAAACTGGCAGTTTGCCACCAGCAGGACACCATTAAATACCAGTTCCAGATGGTCGGCCGCCTGGCTCGCCAGCGATAGCACTAGCAACAGGCAGACACTTCCCTCTATCAATCGTCTGTTCATAAGTCCCTTTACCCTGTTTAGCGAGCGACACACTGGCTACCGCTACAGCGAAACGCCAACGTAGGGCGGCCACCATAATCATTGATGTAGGTTAAATAGGGTTTGGCATAAATGCCGCTTTTCACGCTGGCACTGCTTTTCGGGGCTAGCATCACGCTGTCAAAATCCCCTTCCAGCGACTGTTGCTCACTCCCCCCCAGCCCAATCACCGTCACGTAATACGGTGTGGGATTGTCTATCCGATAACCGCCGTTTTCAGTATGTAAGACCAACTGGTCTTGCCATACCGCTCCCGGTTCACGCTTCAATGCCTTCGGCCGGTAAAACAGTTTGATTTTGCTCTGTAGCGCTATCTGCAGCACATTCGGCTGGTCACTCTCCGGTGGGATTTCCCGCAGGTTAAAATAAAACAGTGACTCCCGATCTTGGGGAAGTTGGCTAACCGAGCCCGTGGCCTTCACCCTAATAATCCCTTTAGCCCCCGGTTCCAAACGCTGCACCGGCGGCGTAATGATCAAGGGACCCGTTAACATCTTGTTCTGCTGTTCATCTTCCAGCCAGGACTGTGCAAGGTAGGGCTGCTGCTGGTTATCGTTGCCGATATTCAGGCTGATGGACTTACTGGCACCATCAAATACCGCCCGGGTTCTGTCTAGCGTGACCGCCGCCTGAACTGCTAAAGGTAATATCAACAACGTCACTACACTCCAAACGGTGCGGGTTGCCATCTTGCGAATTCTCATAAGTATTTACTCTTCATTAATTAATCTGTTCCGACGCGGTTGGCCGGCAAGGCAATAACAGATTAGACTCGCCAATCTGCGCTGGTAACTGCACCTGGCACTGAACTTCCCCTGCCCACGCCACATTCAAGGCACTCTTGGGGGCAATACCGCTGAGCCACGCCATCCCCTGTTCCCCCACCAGCCCCACCTCTCGTCCTCGCGGGTCTCTCACGCTCGCACCAAAGGGAGGAAAACTACTATCCGCCAACCGCAGCACCGCAAACGCTGTCGCCCCCTGCAATACGGAGAATCGGCGGTAACCAATCGCGCCTTCCGTCAACGAGGCCTCTACCACCCCCTGAACCGCCTCAACATCATCCGGCAAGGTGTTGACATCAATACGTGCGGTGGTGCGGTAATAACTGTTTACATCGCCCAACACGCCGATCCCCCAGCGGTTGCTCCTGACGCCCGAAGTGTTTAACGGCACCCCGGCAATACCATCAGTGCCCAACATCAGCCGGGTTCCGCCGTTATAACTCGCCGGATGCAGTGCCGCTCCGAGCCCGGTGACCGTCAGACCACCGCTGGCATTAAACCCGAAAGAGGATGTACCTCGGTCTTCAAAAGCCGCATTCGCGCTGACCTTGGCCATATCGCCATTATGGGTGTACATGCCATTAAACTGACTATTGGCCGATGCCTGAGAGCCGCTGATAATCCCGGCATTCACGCTGTAACTGTCCTGCCCCGCCACGCCGTAATACCCGACTTGCTGGTTATAGCGCCCTCGGCTTTGACTGGCGTTATAGCTCACCGTACCTAGCCCCAGCGGCACCGAAATCATCACGCTGACCAGATTATCCTCGCGTCCCTGGTACTGGCTGCGGGTGACCGTGCCAGTGACCGACAGGTTTCTCAACCCCAGCGACGGCAGGTCAAAATAGGTACCGACAGTTCCGCCAAACGTATTGGTATCCCCTTGATCCCAATAGGTCTGCCTTTCATAGTTCAGCCCCAGCGAAAAGCCCTCAAAACGCTTGTTGACGTTAATCTGATAGCGTTCTTTCTGATGGCCACGCGTATCTTCCCGGTAACGCATATCCAGGTACTCTTGCATGCTGAGAAAATCCTTTTCCGAGAAACGATATCCGGCAAAGGTCACATCGGTATCCATCTCATCAAAGAACTTGGAGTAACTGAGACGCCAGGATTTACCCTGCCGATCATCGTACTGGGGGAATCGCGCCACGGTCTGGGTGACGTCCAGCGCCATGGTTCCCAACACAAACAGATCACGCCCCACCCCCAGTGCCGCAGCCTGATAGTCCCGGGATAACGTCGCGCCGCCGTAGACTGACCAGGCGTTACTGATACCCCAGGTCATTTCGCCTGCAACAAACGACGGGCCTTCCAGATTATGCTGCCATGTGCTGGGCCGCCCGGTGATCAATTGATAACGCATCTGCCCTGGCCGGGTCAGGTAGGGCACAGACGCGGTGGAAACGCTGAACTTGCGCTGCTCGCCATTTTGTTCGGTAATGGTCACATCCAGCGTGCCGCGAATAGCGCTGTCCAGGCTCTGAATACGGAAAGGTCCCGCCGGGACGGTACTGTCATACACTTTGCGCCCCTGCTGGGTCACCGTGACCCGCGCATTACTATTGGCCACCCCGATGATTTCTGGGGCGTAGTCTCTTAAACGCGGCGGTAACATCCGTTCATCGCTGGCCAGTTTCCCACCGGTATAACGCCAGGAATCAAACAGGGCCGAGTTAACATAATCCTCCCCCAGGGTCAGCGTTGACTTTAGGCTGGGTAAAGGGCGAAAAAGATAGACCCGGGTCAGGTCAAAGTTACGCCTGGAGGACGGGTTAGGCCCGGAAGTCTGGCTATCATTACCCTGATAGTCCGCCCGCAAGCGCCAAGCCCCTGCATTCATCCCGGCGGTGCCATTAACGCTGATATTTCGCTGTCGGCCACCGTTCCCTTGCGGAAGCGTTACTGAGGCATTCAGGTTGTAATCCAGCAGTATCCCGGGAATACCGTGATCCCAGCGGGAGGGCGGTAGCCAGGTATCATCGCTGTACTCCAGCCAGGCTTGAGGCACGTTGACTTTCAACACGCTGGCCCCGAGGTCAGGAGTCAGGGTGACCCCTGGCAGGCTGCTAAAATCGGCACACTGCCCGTTATGCCAAGTGGTGACCTTATTACGGGCAGGATCCGTCAACCCTAGTGAATCAGCCATTTCCAGTGACAAACAGGCCTGAGGTAAATTAACGGCACCTGGCTCTGTGGCCGCTATACCCTCAGGTAGATAAAACGGGATAACCCGCTCATTGCCCAACCCCTGACCATTGACGGTGATCCGCAATTGATACTCATCCGGCATCACATAATCTGACTGAGAAAATTGAGAGAAATCAATATTCGTTTTATCTTGCGCATCAAGCATGTCGATATTGAATTTGACAGCCTGCGTATTCCCTGCCGTTAGCATCAATAATATCGACAACGTGATGCGATTTTTTATAAACCGTGACTGAATCATAGGTTATTATCCGGAGTCCCTTTCACAAGCAATCCATCACACCATTTACACCAGACACTGCCGCTCCCCTCCACAATATGGATCCCAGAGGGGTTGAACATAGCTACAGAGGTATAGGAAAAATCTATCCAGACAATGTATGAAAAGAGTTTTGCGCTAACTCCGCACAGCGAATAGTGTTTCGTGGTGACAATAGCAATGGCAGAACGGTGACTATGTCCCGCCATGCAAAAGAAACGTTCTGACGCGAGAGTACATCTCCTGCGTCAGAAGAATTCTTTATTTATAGGCAATCACAAAGTTGGTGCTAGAGGTGAAATCCCCCCCGGTGACCGCAGTGGCGTCATCGGCTTTCTGCACCATCGCGGTATACGTCAGGGTATTATTGCCGTCTGCAAAACCAGTCAGTGGCAGCGCCGTACCAAAAGTGATATCGTTGATCTTGATACCCAAACCGGTCGCACTGCCATTGGTTTTCAGCAGGTTTTTACCTGCAATCTGGTTGGTGCTGTTAAAGGTGATTTCCGCCGTTTTCTTATCCATCACACAGTTCTCCAATTTGATATTGAAGTCCTTGGTAACGATTCTGCCCGAGTTCAACCCAGACATGGAAAGCTGACTAAAATCTACCTTGACATCTACCCCATCCTGACCCGCAGCCAAGTCGCATGGCGAATCCCTGACTTCTCCGGTGAACGTCACGGTCCCACTGTTACCGGTAGCAGCCTGAGCACCGAATGAGATACCGCTCGCCAGTAAAGTGGCCATCGCAATTTGTGTCAATTTCATCATTTTGTCCTTTTTTCTAACTAAAAACAGCACAGGTCGAGCCTGCACCTCCATATTATTGGTCGTCACCGTTTTAGTCGTAATACATAAACGCAGAGTAGATATCCTGACAATTCACACATAGCTCCCGGCGACCCGACAAATACTATGGTCAATCGCATTAAACAGCAAATTAATCTAAACTTATGGTAAATATTAGATTTTTATTTCAAAAAATGAAGTTTATTAACATTAAACACCGCTAAAGGATAAATAATCATCAACACCCAGCATTTCTAACTCATTAAAAATCAACGTAAACATTGGTGAAAAATAAATTCAAAAATCACACTTGACTATCCATATACACTTAACTTAGATTCCTCCTAATTTTACAAATCGAGATTATTCCTAATCAGTAAAACCATCTCATCAACAGCAGTCAGGGCATTGATTACCAAATGAAATACACCATAAACTTAATCGTTGTCTTCGATCCAGAGCATCGAACACTCGCGTTAAATAATAATAATCAGACGGCGATTGAACTCTCCAAACCCTCTTGCCGCGTGCTTAATGAATTGATCAAAAACAGTGGGGATAACTTATCCCGTGACTCGTTACTGAAAAATGCGTGGGAGGATTATGGTTTTCCCCCTTCCAACGCCAGCTTGAACAACTGCATCAGTGACTTGAGGAAATCATTTATTAGCCTAGGGATAGAGAAACCCATCATCATAACCTTACCAAAGGTAGGGTTTAGAATGGAGGCCGATATTCATCCCACTCCAAAACCAAAAGCCGATACCAAGATAAAAAAAGTAGAACAAGTGATGACGAAACCAGAGAAAGTGGTGACGCTTAAACAGGAGGAAACCGTTAACCCTCTTCCACTGGTCATGCCAGAAAAATTGATTAAAAAAACCATGGTGATGCCGATCCTGACTCTGATAGCTGTATTGGGTATCATCGGCCTGGCTTTACTACTGTGGGCACCCGCAACTCCGTTCAAGTTGATTGGCTACTATAAGCAATGTGATATTTATTCCATAAGAAAAGACCCCGTCCCCGGCTCAGAGTTCAGGGCAAAAAAGATATTGGAGTCAGAAAAACTGGATTGCGACCTGGTCAGACAAGACATTTTTTATACTGAAGAGCGCCCCGATAACGAACTATTGAAGATAACTTTTCTAGCCTCCTGTCAAAAAGACCCGACTGAAGGCGATTATCAGCATTGCAAAATATTTAAAACCGTTGAGTAAACTGAAATGAAAAAAATTATTGGCGCAGCGTTACTCCTTACCGTCCTACTGATGTGCCTGTGGTACTTCAACGTTCATCATCAGGGTAGAAAACCTTTCCGCTGCGATACTCAGCAAGTGTCGCTGCAGGTGAAAGCAAAAAGTAATATTGTGCTTAAGGCAAGTGCTACCATCCTATTTTCCTCATCAAAATCCGGCATGTTTTACATCAGCGGTTCGATCAAAGAAAATGACACCCGCTATCTGCTGGATCGCAATATCGCCTTCACCATCACGCCATCAGAAATAAAAAGTGGTAACAATGTCCAATTCACTCATGAACAAGTTCACCCCGCCGACAACACGCCGGACTACATCTGGCGAAAATATGTCATGCCGGAGGTTGAACTCGTTGATATTTATACGGAGGTCGTACCCTTATTCCACAACGCATTATTAATTAGGGGATTTAGCAATCCGTTCCTAGTCTGCATAAAGCAGGACTAACACTGCATATTATTCCTGTCCCTGAATTGCTGCCATGCTTTAGTGGCAAATGGCATAGTATAAAAACCTAATGCTATGCCGTGAAAAACCACACTAACCCAACAACCACCTCGTAAAGATTAAATCCTCAAAATTAAAAACCAATATAATGAGGTTAAGTGAGTTAGTTTGGCACATTAAAAGCGTTTGTATAAAATATTATGCAGAAAAATCATCCCCATAGTTAACGCTTTGCATTTATAGCCCCCAAACGATCTTCTCGGTAGTTGCTGAAAATAGACACAACACTAAATGGAATTTGACCATGAAGAACAAGGTATCCATCTCATTAAACGATCACAATAGCTATTTCTTAGCGGGTCTGCAGTACGCACTGATTGAATGCTTTACCGATATACGCACTCAGGTTGACTTTTTTAGCGGTTACTCCAGCAAGAGGCCAGACATCATTTTTCAGGCGCTGTATCAGGGTGAAAAAACCGACATCTGTCGGCGCCTTCCTGCTGACGCCCCTCAACCGCTCTATTTTGTGATACGTGACAAAGCTGAAAGGCAGTTTACTCCTCCCATCCGCTGTGTCGCCAAAAGTAGTACGCTATACCGCAACCAAAGCCTCGGCGACATGCTGGAGATGGTTAAACTGGCCATGCAGCTCCGCTCACTACCACAAGACAGGCCACACCATTGCCCTGCCTGCCATCGCAAGAGTCTAACAGAACGTGAACGCCAAGTTTTGCATTACCTGAGGCAAGGGGTCAGCCAGTCGCAGACGGCAAATCTTCTGTGCCTGAAAGTTAAAACCGTGCACTCCCATAAACGCTCTGCAATGCAGAAACTGAACTTCACCCGCACCAGCGAATTGTTTCACTGGCTGCTGCAGGGGGGATTAACTTTAAACCTGAACCGGTAATTGCCACCGGGTTGCGCAACTGCATGGCTAAGTGCATCTCATTGTCCGCAGGGCGATCTCTGCGCCCTGCGTTATCAACCCCTCGCTATACCTTGGGGAATATCCACAGATGGTCGGCAGGTAGGGAAAGCGTGCACATTTCCTGCCCCCGAACCTCTGTGCCATAGGCGCGAACCACAAAGTCCTCTGCTACCGTGCGGAACAAATATTCCCAACGATCGCCCAGGTACATGCTGGTCAGCAGGGGTAACGCGATCTGATTGCCTTGCGGATCTTCCCCTAAGCGTACGCGCTCAACGCGGATCACCGCCGTTGCTTCCTGCCCGGTGGTTAACCCAGCCCCGGCCTTGCCCCACAGCACCCAGTCTTTACCTTCGATCCGTGCGTTGCCTTCACGGATCTCCGTCACCTTGCCAAACAAACGGTTGTTGCTGCCCATAAATTCGGCGGTGAACAGCGTGGCAGGCGAACCGTACATTTCCTGCGGCGTGCCCTGCTGTTCGATCTTGCCGTTATTGAGCAGCAGGATCCGATCGGAGATCGCCATCGCCTCGTTCTGATCGTGAGTCACCATCAGCGCAGAAAGACCCAGTTTAATGATCAGCTCACGCAGGAACACCCGCGCTTCCTCGCGCAGCTTGGCGTCCAGGTTAGATAGCGGCTCATCCAACAAGATCACCGGTGGGTTATAGACCAACGCACGACCAATCGCCACGCGCTGTTGCTGACCACCGGAGAGTTGATGGGGATGACGCTTACCTAACTGCCCCAGACCGAGCTGTTCAAGTACCGCTTGTACACGCTGAGTAACTTCCGCCGCAGGCGTTTTGCGTAATTTCAGCGGATAGGCCACGTTATCAAACACGGTTTTGTGGGGCCATAACGCATAGGATTGAAACACCAGACCCAGATTGCGTTCTTCCGCCGGGATCTCGCTGCGCGCCGTGCCGTCATAGACGGTATTGTTGCCAATGACGATTTTCCCCTGGGTGGGTTTTTCCAATCCGGCCACCGCGCGCAACAAGGTGGTTTTGCCACTGCCTGACGGCCCGAGTAGTGAAACTACCTCCCCCCGTTTGAGCTGCATCGAAACGCCCTTCAATACCGGGTTATCGCCGTAGGTCAGGTGCAGGTTATCTACTGAAAGCTCAATCATGTATTTTCACTCCAAATCGCAGGGCAATCCCTAGTCCTAACACGACCAGAAGAATGTTAATAAAAGAGAGCGCGGCGACAATATCGATCGCCCCCGCTGCCCACAGGGAAACCAGCATAGAACCTATGGTTTCCGTACCCGGGGACAGCAGATAGACCCCGGTGGAATATTCACGTTCGAAGATCAGGAACATCAGCAGCCAGGAACCAATCAGGCCGTAGCGGGAGAGAGGGATCGTCACATGGCGCGTGATCTGCCCGCGAGAGGCTCCGGTGCTGCGTGCAGCCTCCTCCAACTCTGGAGCAACCTGCAACAGCGTCGATGAGATCAGCCGCAGGCCATAAGCCATCCACACCACGGTATAAGCCAGCCAGACGCTGAAGATAGTGCTACGCAGGGAACGTAGCCACACCACCAGGTTTTCACGCAACCATTCGGCGATCGGCAGCGCAGAGAGCCAACCGGCTTTTAGCGATTTATCCAGCCACATCGGCAGGAACAAGAACACCCACAGGAAGGCCAAGCCTGCCAGTAAGCCAGGCACCGCTCGCGGCACCAGTACGCTGTAATCCAGAAAACGGGTTACGCCGTCAGGTTTACGGTGCATCGCAATGCCGATAAACAGATAACACACTACCGCCAGCGCACCACCGAACACCCCGATCGCCATCGAGTTGACAATCGCCCGCAGCAAGTTAGGTTGCTGCCAAATGGTGCGGAAGGTGTTGAGCGACAGCTCATCCCAAATGGAAACCCCGACGCCCCAGTTGGAGATAAAGGCGCGCAGCACCACGCCCACCAGCGGAACACCGATGGTCACGGTAAGCCACAAAACCACCACGCCACCGGCAACCCAGCGCCATTTACCCAAGGGTAATGCACGGGCCTGTGAGGCTTTGCCCTTGACCGTGACAAAGCGGTTGGCGGTACGCATCAGACGCCGTTGCAGCATAACCAATGGAATGGTAATGCAGATCAACACCACCGCCACCGCCGCCATCAGGTGGTAAGACGGCGTACCCAGCTTGTTGGTCAGTTGATACAGGTAAGTCGCCAGCACCAGGTTTCCTTCCGGATCGCCCAGCACCAACATCAGCCCAAACACTTCCAGCCCCAGGAAGAACAACAAGACGCTGGCGTACAGGATCGACGGGCGCACCATGGGCAAGCTGACGGCAGTCATCACCTGCAACGGAGAAGCCCCGGCGGTGCGGGCGGCCTCTTCGACATCCGAGCCGACGCTGCGCAGCGCCGATGAAATATAGAGATAAGCGTGGGGAACATGCGTCAGCCCGGCAATCACCACGATGCTACCCATCGCATAGATATTCCAGGGCACAAAACCCAGCAAGGACTCCGCCCACAGCGAGAAGAAACCGACCGGCCCGGCGGCCACCACGTAGCCAAAACCCAACACCATCGGCGAGACGAAGATCGGCACCAGGATCAGCGGTTCAATAAAGCGGCGGCCCGGCAGATCGGTTCTCACCATTAAAAACGCCAGTACGCCGCCCAACGGAATGGAGATGACCACCAGACCAAATGCCAGAATAAACCCGCTTTTCAGCGCCTTGTAGAAATCGGGGTCGGTAAAGATAAAGCGGAATGCCTCAAGGCTGAACACCTTGGAAGGCGAGAAAAACGGCGCGGAAAGGAAGCTTTGGATCACGATAAACGACAGTGGTACGTAGATAACCAGCGCGGTTATCAGCACCACCAAGCCGCGCGGCAGACTCTGCCACTTGTTGCGCAATGCTTTCATAGACTGTCCCGATGGTGATATCCCCTGCATCCTGAGATGCACCGGGGTAGAGTTCCCTGTTTAAGCAATACAGGCTTCATGCTGAAGGAGAACGCCGCAGAGATTTTAGCTCTGTGTAGTTCCCCTCACCCTAACCCTCTCCCACAGGGAGAGGGGACTGAATGTGCCACAACTCAATCACGGCACCCGCCCCAAGCATTAATCCTGTTACAGATTAACTTCTCTCCCACAGGAAGAGGGGACTGAATGTGCCACAACTTAATCACGGCACCCGCCCCAAGCATTAAGCCTGTTACAGATTAACTTCTGCACCTGACCCCAACTCCGTACCAGCCCCCTCTCCCTGTGGGAGAGGGTTGGGGTGAGGGGCAACAATGATTAGCATGGCCCCAATTCCACCATTACTTCGCGGCGGCGGTACGCCACTGTTTGATGTAGTCCAGGCGTTTGGCAGGTTCCAGATATTCCAGCAGGCTTTCGTCCACCGGGATCGGTTTCAACGCCTTGCCCAACATCTGCGTCATGCCATCGATGTCGTTCTTGCCTTCAATATCGTTGCGGATGGAGGGGATATCCGCCTTGTTGGCCAGAATGTTCTGCCCTTGCTCAGACAGCACGTAGTTCACCCACAGTTTGGCCGCATTGCTGTTGGCTGCTTCCTGGCTGATAAAGGTCACGCGTGACAACACCAGCGTGTAGTCTTTGGGATATGAGATACCGAGTGAAGGGTCGGTTTTGGCCCGCGCCTCGGCATAGGATCCCAGAATATTAAAGCCAATCAGGTTTTCGCCTGACGAGACCCTTTCCATCATGGTGCCGGTGGAAGACTGCACGGCCAACCCGCCCTTGGCGATATCGGCCAAGGTAGCGAAGTAGTTTGGATCGGCCTTGAAGTCTTGCACCGAGAGCATGAAGCCCAGGCCCGACTTCTCGATGTCATAGGTGGTGACTTTCTTTTTGAATTTATCCGGCTGGCTGGCAATCAGTTTAGCCAGCGCAGCATGGGAATCTGGCACCTCACCCTGCGGGATCAGGCGCTTGTTGTAGATAAACACCACCGGCTCATAAGTTGTGCCATAAGCCTTATCTTTCCACACGGCCCACTTAGGCAATTGCCCCTGCTCTGGCGAGGCATATTCCAGCGCATAGTCGGTGGCCAGCTTCAGCGCGGTATCCATGGAGGAACTCCACACCACGTCACCACTGGTGCCCCCAGCCGCCTGCTCGCTGATATAGCGGTTATACAGCTCGGTGCTGTTCATATCGTTGTATTCGACTTTGATACCAGGATACAGCGCTTCAAACCCCTGGATCAGTGGCCCCGCGGCTTTGGTATCCGTGGTGGAGTACACCACTACCTTGCCTTCTTTTTTCGCCGCATCGACAATCTTTTGATAATCGGCCGGGTAGCCTGCCGGGAATTGCGCGAAGGCCGGAGCAGAGATCAAGACGGCAGCCGCCATGGATACGCCAATCTTCAAAAACATATCATTAACTCCTGGTTACATTTATAAAACCAAAAATTAACATATAGCGAATGGCGGTGGTTAAGCAACGCCGTTAATTCGCCATGTTGCTGTTTTGTGATGGTGGGCGATTTTTGGACAGCAACAGCCATGATTATCCAATCATTAAGGATTTCTTAATGTTGCCTGGCTGTGGATGGAGAGAGGTTGGTTGGCGAGGAGTAAAAAATAAGGGGCGAATATTCGCCCCTCGCACAGTTAAAGCTCAGTCGTTATTTCAACAGCGCGTTAGCCTTGGCTACCACATTGTCGACGGTGAAGCCGAACTCTTTGAACAACAGCTCTGCCGGAGCAGACTCACCGAAGGTGGTCATGCCCACGATAGCGCCGTTCAGGCCAACATACTTGTACCAGTAATCCGCGATACCCGCTTCTACCGCTACGCGAGCAGAAACTGCCGCTGGCAGCACAGATTCACGGTAGGCCGCGTCCTGCTTGTCGAAGGCGTCGGTAGACGGCATGGATACCACGCGCACTTTACGCCCTTCGGCGGTCAGTTTGTCGGCGGCTTCAACGGTGATGCCTACTTCAGAACCGGTAGCAATCAGGATCACGTCCGGAGTACCTGCGCAGTCTTTCAGCACATAACCACCGCGATAAACGTTCGCCAATTGCTCGGCGGTACGTGGCTGCTGGGTCAGGTTCTGACGGGAGAACACCAGCGTGGTCGGGCCATCATTGCGCTCGATGCCGTACTGCCAAGCGACAGCGGATTCCACTTGGTCACAAGGACGCCAGGTGCTCATGTTCGGAGTCACGCGCAGGCTGGCCAATTGCTCAACCGGCTGGTGCGTCGGGCCATCTTCGCCCAGACCGATAGAGTCGTGGGTGTAGACGAACACGTTGCGGATTTTCATCAGCGCAGCCATACGCACCGCGTTACGGGCGTATTCCACGAACATCAGGAAGGTTGCAGAGTACGGCAGGAAACCACCGTGCAGCGCGATACCGTTGGTGATGGCGGTCATGCCGAATTCGCGCACGCCGTAATGAATGTAGTTACCCGCCAGATCGTCACCCAGAGACTTGGAGCCGGACCACATGGTCAGGTTACTTGGTGCCAGATCCGCAGAACCACCGAGGAATTCAGGCAGCAGTTTGCCGAAGGCTTCCAGTGAGTTCTGTGATGCCTTACGGCTGGCGATGTTGGCTGGGTTAGCCTGCAACTGCTCAACGAATTTCTTCGCTTCCGCTTTCCAGTTGGCTGGCAGTTCACCGCTGGTGCGGCGTTTGAACTCTGCGGCCAGTTCCGGGAAGGCTTTGGCGTAAGCGGCCAGTTTCTCGTTCCAGGCGGCTTCTTTAGCCTTACCAGCTTCTTTGGCATCCCACTGGGCATAAATGTCCTGCGGGATTTCGAAGGCAGCGTATTTCCAGCCCAGAGCTTCACGGGTAGCCGCAACTTCGGCTGCGCCCAGTGGAGCACCGTGGGAATCATGGGTGCCCGCTTTGTGTGGTGAACCGAAGCCAATCACGGTTTTGCACATCAGCAGGGAAGGTTTGTCGGTGACCTTATGGGCTTCTTCGATCGCGGCTTTGATAGAGTCGCTGTTGTGGCCGTCAACGCCACGCACCACGTGCCAGCCATAGGCTTCGAAACGCTTGGCTGTATCGTCGGTGAACCAGCCTTCTACGTGGCCGTCGATGGAGATACCGTTGTCATCATAGAACGCAGTCAGTTTGCCCAGCTTCATGGTACCAGCCAGGGAACAGACTTCGTGAGAGATGCCTTCCATCATGCAGCCATCGCCCATGAAGGCGTAGGTGTGGTGGTCAACAATGTCGTGGCCCGGGCGGTTGAACTGCGCGGCCAGCGTACGTTCGGCAATGGCGAAACCGATCGCGTTGGCGATCCCCTGGCCCAGCGGACCGGTGGTGGTTTCTACGCCTGGGGTATAACCATATTCTGGGTGACCCGGAGTTTTGGAATGCAGCTGGCGGAAGTTTTCCAGCTCGCTCATCGGCAGATCGTAGCCGGTGAGGTGCAACAGGCTGTAAATCAGCATTGAGCCATGGCCGTTAGACAACACGAAACGGTCGCGGTCAGCCCAGTGCGGGTTAGTCGGGTTGTGGTTCAGGTAGTCACGCCACAGGACTTCGGCGATATCTGCCATGCCCATAGGGGCACCCGGGTGGCCGGAATTGGCTTTTTGTACGGCATCCATGCTAAGTGCGCGAATGGCGTTGGCAAGCTCTTTACGAGAGGACATGTTTTACTCCAGGTCGGATTAAAAAAGCGATCAAGATTTCTATTTTCTCAGACTCGGCATTGAAACAGCAATCCCTAATACCGAATGAGAGCGAGTTCATCACTAATGCGCACGTTCGGAACACATTTCGGAATATAGCTATTTCGACCAAGCCTGCCGTACACTAGGCTATGCGCAGAATAATGGCAGCAGATCTCCCCCTTAACTATCACAGGACGATAGAACGATGAAAATCCGTACTTCTTTGATTGCACTGAGCATTACTGCTTTATTGAGCGGCTGTCAAAACCTTAATACCGATACCCTACTACAATCCGGCGCCCAGGCCTACCAGGCGGCGACGCTGAGCGATAGCGACGTCAAGGCACTCAGTGATAAATCCTGCGCAGAGATGGATAGCCAGGAGCAAATTGCGCCAGCAAGCAGCGACTATACCAAGCGCCTGAACAAGATTGCCGCAGCGTTGGGGGATAACATCAACGGTACCCCTGCAAACTACAAGGTTTACGTGACCAAAGACGTCAATGCCTGGGCGATGGCTAACGGCTGTATCCGCGTCTACAGCGGCCTGATGGACATGATGGATGATAACGAGGTCGAAGGCGTACTGGGCCATGAAATGGGCCACGTTGCGCTGGGCCACACTCGTAAAGCCATGCAGGTCGCTTATGGGACAGTGGCATTACGTACCGCAGCATCTTCAGCTGGCGGCGTAGCAGCCTCACTGTCTCAGTCGCAGTTGGCCGATCTGGGCGAAAAACTGGTCAATGCCCAGTTCTCACAAAAACAGGAAAGTGAAGCGGATGATTACTCGTTCGATCTGCTGAAAAAACGCGGCATCAATCCTGCAGGCCTGGCCACCAGTTTCGATAAACTGGCGAAATTAGACGGTGGTCATGAAAGCAGCATGTTTGACAGCCACCCAACTTCCGAAGCCCGTGCCAAGCACATTCGCGATCGCATCGCCGCCGGTAAGTAACGCTATGTTCCCTCTCTTGGGAGTACGTCTCTAGAGAGGGAACCGAGCAAGCAATCAGTACAGCTTCTGCGGTGGGCCAGCGAAGGTCAACGGCCCAACGCTTTTCATATCAACCTCTACCACCGATGGCCCAGGGTAATTAATCGCCTCCGCCAGCACGCCACCAAACTGCGCGGCATCGCTCACTTTCCAGGCTTTCAGCCCCATCGCTTCCGCTACCTGGCAGAACGCCGGAGTATGCAGTTCGTTATAATACTGGCGTCCAGAGAAATACTTGTCCTGAATGCCACGCATCACGCCATAGCCGCCGTCGTTCATGATCAGCAAAGTGATATTGGCCTGTTCCTGCGCCATGGTTGCCAGTTCCCCCAGGCCCAGCGCCAAACCGCCGTCCCCGACCAAGCCAACCACCTTACGCTGCGGGTTGGCAATGGCCGTGCCGATCGCCATCGGTAACCCCATGCCGATCGCTCCGGCCAGCGAGTGAATATTGCATAAAGGCGTGATGGCCCGGAACAGACGGCTACCCCATACGCTGCCAGAAACGGTGATATCACGTACCAGCAGGCCATCCTGCGGCAGCGCGGCGGCGATGGCATCGTTCAATTTGGCGTACTCACCAGACTGCTGGCGCAGCGCCGTTTCGGCCAACTCAACCGCACGGCCAATCTCGGCATCCCACTCGGCATTCACCTTCTCGCCGGGGGCCAGGCGTGCTGCCAGCGCACTCAGTAAGGCGGAACAGTCGCCATAAACCTGCTCATCCGCCAGATAATTGCGGTTGGCCGCTGCCGGATCGATATCAATCTGTACCAACGGGCGAGGTAGTGGCAGTGACCAGGTACGAGTTTCGTTACTCCGCAGGCGGGAACCGGCCACCAGCGTCAAATCACACTGCGTCAGGATCGACTCAACGCTTGGTGAGTTGTGGAAGGCCCGCAGGCTGCGCGGATGGCTATCCGGTAAAATCCCACGCCCATGGGTGCTGGAGATCACGACCACACCGGCATCCGCCAACTGTTTTACCGCCTCACGGCAGGCCAGCGCACCACCACCGACCCACAGCAATGGACGTTTGGCACGCTTCACCTGTTGGTAAAGACGTTCAACCGCAGCTTCGTCCGCAGCAGGCAGAGCAGGAGGCAGCACCACCTTCCCTACCAGGCTGGCGGGAACCAGGCTGTTCTGAATATCGATCGGGATCTCTACCGCCACCGGGCCACAAGGCACGGTTTGCGCATCCAGAATGGCGCGCTGGATCACCGCGACCGCCTGCTCCGGCGAGTTCACCCGATAAGCCTGTTTAGAACAGGCGCGCAGGAAGCCCAGTTGATCCTTGGTTTCATGGATAAACCCGGCATCCGCATCCAGATAGGCTTTCTCTACCTGACCGGTGATATGCAACAGCGGCGTATTGGCATTCAGCGCTTCAATCATCGCACCGACGGCGTTACCGGCTCCGGCACCGGTACTGGTCAGCGCCACCCCCAAGCCAGAAAAGCGCCCGTGGGCATCGGCCATAGTTACAGCACCTGCCTCACCGCGCGCCGGTACAAAACGGATCGCGCCACGCTGCCCAACGGCATCGGCAATCGGCAGATTATGGATCGAGATGATGCCGTACATTGCCGCCACCTCGTACTGTTCCAACGTTCGGGCTATCGCCTCACCAACCGTAATTTTTTCGCTCATCGTCTGCCTTCTTATTGTCTTCAATCTTTACCCGTCGTCTTTCAAGCTGTAGCGTTGTTATCTGCACTCGCTCACCCCAGTCACTTACTAAAAGTAAGCTCCTGGGGATGAACGAGCTGGTCGCCTAGCTACAACTTGAAATCCATAGGGTAAACAGGGAGTTCTAACCGCGAGTTAATTACTCCAACAGTTAGGTTGGTTGTTAAGGGAGAGATACAAACTCTTTTGCTGCATATAGGCCTGGATGCCATGCAGGCCCTTTTCGCGCCCCAGGCCGCTTTGTTTAAAGCCGCCAAACGGTGTGGAAATCGAGAATGTCTTGTAGGTATTGATCCAGACGGTGCCGGTTTCCAGCTGTTCCGCCAGCGCCATCGAGCGGGCAAAATCACGGCTCCAGATCCCGGCAGCCAGGCCATAGATCGAGTCGTTGGCCTGTTCGATCAGCTGCTGTTCATCATCAAACGGCAACACCACCAGCACCGGGCCAAAGATCTCTTCCTGGCAAGTGCGGGCACTGTTGCTCAGCCCTTCAATAATGGTCGGCAGGTAATAGCTACCCTGAGCCAACTGCGGATCGGCAGGGGCTTCACCGCCAATGAGCACCCGGCCCCCTTCCTGCTGAGCCAAGGCCACGTAGTCCGCCACGCTCTGGCGATGCTTGTGGCTGATCAGCGGGCCGAGGTGGACACCGGCTTGCAGCGGGTTACCAATACGCAGCCCGGCGGTCAGCTCGCATAAACGGGCCAACAGCGGCTGATACAGCGAACGGTGCACAAACAGCCGTGAACCGGCGATACATGCCTGCCCGGCAGAGCTGAAAATGCCGTAGCAGATACCACGAGCAGCCTGTTCCAGATCCGCATCTTCCAGCACGATGGTGGGCGACTTGCCCCCCAACTCTAACGAGGTAGGGATCAGTTTTTCTGCGGCAATATGCGCCAAATGACGGCCCGTGGAAGTCCCGCCGGTGAAGGAGATCTTTTTCACCAACGGATGGCGAGCCAAGGCTTCACCAATCACCGAGCCCTTGCCCGGCAATACGCTGAGCAATCCGGCAGGCAAGCCTGCCTGTTCAAACAGTTCGGCCAGCTTCAGCGCCATTAACGGCGTGGCTTCTGCCGGTTTCAGTACCACCGCATTCCCTGCCGCCAGCGCCGGAGCCACCTTCTGCATTTCACTGGCAATCGGTGAGTTCCACGGCGTGATCGCCGCTATCACGCCCAGCGGCTGATACTGGCTCAGCGTCATCGCGTCGCGGTTACGCTGGGTGGGAAGTTCTCCCTCCAGCACCTCACAGGCAGCAGCAAAATAACGAGCCGTTGCTGCCGCACTCATCACCAGACCACGGGTTTCCGCCAGCGGTTTGCCATTGTCACGGGTTTGCAGCTGCGCCAGGGCTTCCACTTGTTCTGTAATCAAATCGCTGACGCGATGCAGGATCGCCGCGCGCTGATGCGGCACCAGTCCACGCCAGCTCGGATCGCGCCAGGCTTTTTCTGCCGCCGCAACGGCCTCATTCACATCCTCGACGTTGGCCGCTCGCAGGCGAGCATTCACGCTGCCATCAGCCGGGAAAACCGAACTCATCTCTTCGCCTCGCCCTTCGCACCAGCGGCCGGCAAGAAAAATCTTTAACGTTTCCATGCTTTGCTCCTGCCATTCAGGCAATAAAACCGCCGTCTACCAGACTGCGGCAGGCTTGTACCGCACTCAGCGCCGCCAGCGTTGACGTTTTCGGGTTGCTGGCCAGCGGGTTGCCGCACAGTTCAATCTGGAACTCGCCAAACTGACCACACACCTGTAAGCGGTGAGTATTACGTTGAGTATGAGGATCTACCTGTAAGCGTACCCGCGTGGCATCCATCCCCAAGCCATGCAGCGCAATGGTGGCCGCTACGTTGGCGTTGGCTGGGAACATACTTGCGGCTTCCCGGGCCGACCCTTCAAAGAACACCTGCGCTTCGCTGACGGCATCCAGATTAATCAGTTTTTCCGCCGGGCTACCGCGCCAACTGGCCGGGCTTTTGCTAGACTGATAGGTCACACTGTCCAACCCGCCTTCCCGCGCCGAAGCCAAGCCATCCATACCCGCCACCGCACCAGACAGCACAATCAGCCGCCCGTGGTAGCGTGTGCAGGCCTGCTGCAAACGCAGTTGCAATGCAGCATCTGCCAGAGCGCCAGTAGAGATCACCGCCAGCCGCCAGCCACGTTTAACGATGGCCTCACCAAACTCGGCGACCGCCTGCTGGCTGGCACACTCCAGCACCAAATCAGGTTGCTCGGTACACTGGTCAGGATGGGTCAGCGCCAGCACCTGTCCGGCAAACGCAGCGTCGATCTCGGCATGATGCGTTTCCCGTGCCACGATCCAACCGACTGCCACGCCCTCCGGCAGGCGCGCCAGCACCTCTTTTGCCATCGCGCCATAACCAATCATCATGATCTTCTTCATCTTTTCAGTCCCGTCAGAGATGGCGATTGAAACCGCCGGAAACGTCCAGCGCCGCACCGGTGGTAAAGGAGGCCATGGGGGAGGCTAAAAACAGCAGCGCCCGTGCCGGTTCCTGCGGTTTGCCCAAACGCCCCATAGGGATGCCACGCCGCTCGGCAATCGCTCCCGTCCACTGTTCCCAGCTTTGTTGTTGATCCTGGCGCTCGGCAAAGCGCCGCCGCCATTGGCCCGACTCCACCATGCCCAGCAGGATGGAATTGACGCGAACCCCTTTGCTCACCAGCTCTTTGGATAAGGTCAGTGTCATGTTGAGCAACGCGGCACGGGCCGCCGAGGTGGCAATCATGTGCTCTTCCGGCTGCAGGGCCAGCAATGAGTTAACGCAGGTAATGGAGGCGATATCTGAACGCTCCAGCGCCGGTAAAAAGGCCTGCACCGGGTTGATCACCCCGAACAGTTTCAGCTCCGCTTCATGCAACCAGGCTTCACGTGGTGTCTGATCGAAATGCGCCACAAACCCCTGCCCGGCGTTGTTGATCAACATATCCACTGCGCCAAAATGCGTGCTGACCTGCTCGGCAAACTTGGCAACCTGCTCGGCGTCGAGCACATCGCAGCGCAACGCCAGGATCTCCGCCTGAGGGAACTCTTCACGCAGGCTGGCCTCGGCGCTGGCCAGTTTGTCCTGATTGCGGCCACAGAAAGCGACTTTCGCCCCTTCGGCCAGCAACAGACGCAGCGTTTCAAAACCGATCCCCGAGGATCCTCCGGTGACCACCGCCACTCGCCGTTCAATCTGAAAATTCATGGTTGGATTGCCCCCGTAAAGTCCTGCAAATAGCGGTTAAACAGCGCTGGCGCATCGAGATAGCTGGCATGCCCCGCCGCATCAATCAGGCGCATTGTCGCATCCTGCTGTTGCGCCAACGTTGCGGCCCCCTGCGGTGGCGTGATGCGATCGACACTGCCACACCACACCTGTAACGGGCCGCGATAGCGCAGCAGGTAGCGGTTGATATCATCATTGGCCAGCATCCAGGCGGCGCTGAGAAAACCGACCGGATTAAGTTGCTGCATGCCGCTACGTACCCAGGCAATATCCTGCGGATCCGCATCTTCACGCAGCAGTGCCGCCGCACGCTGTTCGCCGTAGCCCTGTGGGCCAAGCGTTTCGATCATCTGTTTGCGTTGGCCATACACCTGCTGGCGTTTTTCCAGCGGCGCAGTGGCATAGCCCTGAGCCGGATCGGCCAGTACCAGTCCACTCAGCCCATCCGGATTGGCAGCGGCAAAGGCACTACCGATCAACGCACCAAGCGAATGTCCAACGATCAGCGGCTGTTGTAACTCCAACTCGGCGATCAACGCCGCCAGCGCGTTGGCATAAGCGGCAGCATCTGGCTCTGTCTGTGCCAACGCGGCGCTACCGCCATAACCCGGAGCATCCCAGGCAATCAGGCGGTGTCCGTCGGTCAGGGCGCGATCGCTGAACTGCTTCACCCACGAAGCAGAACCGGAACTGATGCCATGCAGCAGCACTACTGCCCGACCATGCCCGGCTTCGCGCCAACTTAGCCGCTGGCCTCCACAATCCGCCTGCTGGCGTTCCGGTAAGCCGTTCATCAGTTACGCTTCACTTTCGACAACGGGTGATCGGCCGGGTAAGTCGGGGTTTCCGGCTTGGAAGTACCGAGCATCACGCACATCAGCGCTTCTTCTTCGCCGTGATTGAACAGGCCGCGATAAATCCCCGCCGGAACAGAAATCAGATCGCGCTCTTTCAGGATGGTTTCGTAATACTCTTCACCGTCCTGGATCATCAGCGTGATCTTGCCTTTGAGCATAAAGAACACTTCTTCAACGTCATCATGCAGGTGCAATGGCCCCTCACATTTCGACGGCAGCACCATGGTGGAGAAGGTAAAGTTCCCCGCCGGAATGGTGTTGGTGTCGCTGACGACGCCGGTGGCACCAGTACCGATATAGCGCATCTGCGCACGGCGGTACTTCGGATCGTAATCGGCCTGGAACTTCAGTGCGTTCCAGTCATATTTACGGCCTTCAAAACGGGCGATACGCGATTCCACCCAGTTTTCCATCGTCAGATCCTGCGGCTTGATGCCGGCTTTATTCTCAACCTGGGACATGTTGTCTCTCCTTCGTTGCATCAATACTTATTCAGTAACGGCAGCAGAATGGCGCAGCCGACAAAGGCCATCACCACCAGGAACAGCAAACCGTTATCCATATTGCCGGTGGCGGCGATCAGTGCCCCCATCAGCACCGGTGCCAATGCGCCGGCAAAATTACCCAACCCGTTAAATACCCCACCAGCGGTAGCGCTCACCCGGCTGCTGGTGGCCTTGGCCAACAGCGCGAAGATGTTTGGCGCACCGGCTCCCCACATAAAGGTGCTGAAGGACATGGCGGCGATCACGCTGTAGGTGCCCTGCATATACAGAACGACACCCAAACCGATCCCGGCACCGCACAGCGAGATGAAACAGGCCAACGCGCGGCGATCCATCTTGTCCGACAGCCAGGCCCCCACCACCTCGCCAAGCAACATGGCAATAAACGGCAGTGACGACAGGTATCCGGCGTGCTCCAGATGAATGCCTTTGCCTTCGATCAGATAGCTCGGCAGCCAGCCGTTCATGCCCCACAGGTAGGTGAGAAACGCGATGTTAAACAGGCAAATCATCCAAAAATGCGGGGTGCTGAAAAGTTCACGGCGCAACTGTTTACGCTCGGCAACGGCCGGTTTACTGGTGGTGCTGGCAGCCGGGCGCGCCACGTTCAGGTGACGCATGCCAAACAGCACCAACAACATCACCGGCACGGTTAGAAACGCCATAAAGAAGAAGGTGGTTTCCCAGTTAAAGCGGCTGAGAATGAACAACGTGACCGGAAAGCCCAGCGCCGCCCCAATCGGGGTCCCCAGCAGCCACAGCATGGTGGCACGCGCCTGGAGACGTTGCGGAAAAGCCTGGCGCACGATGGCATAGGCCATTGGCAACAGCGGCCCTTCGGCGATGCCCAGCAGGATACGTAGCGTCATCATGGTGTGATAAGAGCGCGTCATCCCCATCAGCACCATCAGCACGCCCCAGGTCACCATCATGCCAATCAGCACTTTGACCGGATTGAGCCGATCGCCAATGCCGCTCAACAGCATTGAAGAGAAGCCGTAGGAGAATAAAAAGGCGCTCATCAGCAGCCCGAGCCGGGTGGGATCAAAGCCGATGCCCATCGCCTGCTGAAACTCGTGGTCAGAAAACAGCGCGGCAATGCTGATCTTGTCGAAAAACGCCAACAGCACACAGGCAAACAGGGCTGCAGGCACCGACCAACGCACGCTGGTTGGTGAATTTTCGGCAACAGCATCCCCCACCCGACCGCTGCGGGCGTCGATATCTTGCGTAGTCATAAAACGCTCCCTTTGGGTCGGGCGTTATTTCAACGCCATCAGAGAAAATTCCACATCCGCCAGTTGCTGCGGATCCAGTACCCGGCCGCTGGCCAGCCAGCGTTTACCCAGCTTGATGGTGCGCGCGTCGTTAAACGCCACCAGTTGCACCAGTTGCCGATCGGCATTCAGGGTGAAGAACAGTTGTGACTGCGGCGTGCGGCGCACTATCTGGTGAACGCCGCCGGTAGGGACGCCCAGGATTTGGATATTGGCGTCGTATTGATCCGACCACAGCCAGGCAACATCATCGTAAGGCGCGGCAAACGCATCCAACATCGCGCAAGCGGTGCTGATCGCCTGATTCTGTGCGTAGGCCCAGGATTGCAGACACAGGCCTAGGGTCGGATGGCGCGCAACATCGCCTGCGGCAAAAATGGCCGGGTGGCTGGTACGCCCTTGCCCATCGACGACGATCCCGCCTTCAAGCTTCAGCCCGGCGCTGTGGGCCAGTTCCAGATTCAGTTCAACGCCGATGCCGACAACCACCAGGTCGAAGGGCTGCGCGGCACTGCTGGCGCTGCCAATCCAGGCTTCACCCTCGCGATCTTCAAGCGTGATCTCGCCGCAGTCGCAATGCACGGTGACGCCTTGCTGTTGATGCAGTTCCAACAACGCCTGGGAAACGCCAGCCCCTACGCTACGCATACACAGCGCGGGTTGGCGCTCAAACACCGTCACGTCAACACCCAGCTTGCGGGCCGAGGCGGCAATCTCCAGCCCGATCCAGCCACCACCCACAATCGCCAGCTTTTGGCATTGCTGTAGGCCCTGGCGCAGGCGTGCCGCATCATCCCAGGAACGGAGGGTCATTACTCGCGGGTGCTTGGCCCAACTGGCATCCGGCAGGCGTGGTCGGCCACCGGTGGCGATCAGCAGTTGATCGAACTGCAACTGGCTGCCGTCGCTGAGCGTGACGATTTGCTGCTGCCCGTCGATGGCTTCGGCACGAAGTGGACGGTACCAGTCGATATTCATCCCGGCCACCACCTCTTCACTGAACAGGCGGCTGAGTGGCGCACTGCCATCCAACAGCGCCGCCTTGGAGAGCGGTGGGCGTTCGTAAAAATCATAAGGCTCGTCACTGATCACCGACAACCTGCCGCTATAACCGCGATCGCGCAGCGTTTTCGCTGCCCAACCACCGGCCTGACCGCCGCCGATAATGACAATGCCTGCACGGGTTGGTTGGTTCATACCGCCCCCGGCTTCTTATGTTGGCGGCGGGTATCGTGATCGATCCCGCCTTCGACCGCCCATTCGGTAAACGACACCAGCGAATGCTCAAGCTCACGCGGCTGCCAGTTTTCCGTCAGGTAGTCATCATTGGTGTAATACTCAAAGGCACCGCCGGTTGGGCTGTTGACGTACCAAAAATAGGCCGAGGAGATCGGGTGGCGGCCTGGGCCAATAAAGGTGCTCCACTGTTCTTTATTCATCGCGATGCCACCGCCGATCACTTCATGGATATCGCGTACGGTGAAGGCGACGTGGTTCAGGCCCCGTGGGCGGTTAGGCAGTTTCAGCAGGAACAGGTTGTGATGGCCACCCCGAGCCTGGGTGCGCAGGAAGACGGCGCGATCGATATAGCGATCGGAAACCTGGAAGCCAAGCAGATCGCAGTAGAAGCGTTCGGTAGCAGCCAAATCCTCAACGAAGAATACTACGTGGCCGATATTGACCGGCTCGGCTTTGGCATAAACCGGGCTAGGCTGGTCGATGCGGCGTACATCGCCCCATTGGTTGATCGGCGAAACGGGCAGTTCCACCGGTTGCTGCGCCGTAACGGCAAAACGCAGCGTCATACCGTTGGGATCGCGACATTCCAGTTCTTCGCCAACGTGGCGAAAGCCTGGCATCTGCGCCAACAGGGGTTGCAACGCAGCCAGCGCAGCAGGGCTTTCAACCGCCCAGGTCATACGGCGCAAGGTGGAACCTGCCTCAAACGCGGCCGGTAAGACCTCGCTGTCTTGCGGATACAGCACCACGCTAGCCCCGCTCAACGTGGTAAATTCACGGCGCGGTTCGCCCCAATGCTGTAGCGTCGGTTGCAGACCGAAGTCCTGCATGAATTTTCCGCACGTTGGTAGATCTTCGACGCCAAATTCCAGCTTTTCGATTCCGGTTATGCTCATTATTGTGCCTCACGTTCTCGCTGAATGCGTTTTTCAGGCATGATCGACCCCGGCCCATGAAGCTCATGAGTCTTATCCCTGCCTGAGTGATTGGTAATGGGCGACTAGCTTCGCCCAGACAACAAAGCGTTCGGCCGGTTAGCCGACGTTAGCCTGCGGTGGCGCGCCCAGCAGGCCTGAAATTTTCACTGCGGCGTCGCGCACTTCCATGCGCAACCGCTCGCGATCTGCCTTAGGGATCTCATCGGAAGGCACCATAATGCTGACCACCGCTTCCACCCGCTGTTCGCGGTTAAAGATCGGATAGACGATCGAGGAAATGCCATGGCGGAAGAAGGATTCGCCAATCACATAGCCACGAGCCTTATCCTGTTGCACCATCTGCCACAGCGCTTCGCGATTGGCCGGTGTCCCTGGTGCCGCATCGGGCAAGGCTTCATGCGGGAACAGGCGTTCAAACTCTTCCCGGCTGGTGCTGGTCAGCAGCATACGGCCAAGAGAGGTGCGGTGCGCTGGTAAACGGGTACCGACGCTTACCTGGTTGATCTGCGAGCCAGCCGCACTGACGCGGGCGATATAGATCACGTCATGCCCATCGCGGATCGCCAGATGGCTGCTGCATTGGCTGCGATCGCGCAGTTGCTCGATCACCGGTTGGCCAGCCTGGGCCACGTCCAGCGAGGCGATATACTCAAAGCCCAGACGCAGCACTTTGATCCCCAACGCAAAGGTGTTGGTGCGTGGATTGCGCTCCAAAAAGCCCAGATGCTCCAGCGTTTGCACCACGCGGTAGGCGGTTGCCTTTGGCATATCGACCAGGCGATGTAATTCTGCAAAGGTCATTTCCTTATGCTGTTCGCCGAAGGCCAGCAACAGTTGTAACCCGCGATCCAGCCCCGGGATCAGATATTTACACGCTTGGTCGTCTGCCATGTGCTGCTCCTAAAATGTTTGCCTGTCCGTCAGGCGGTCAGTTAAACACGAAACCACCGTTGACCGGTATCAGTTGGCCGGTGACAAAATCCGCCAGCGGCGACAGCAGATACAGCACGCTACCGGTCACATCGTCCGGATGCTGTGCGCCTGCCAGTGCCCGGCCTTGCTCGTAAAGCTGATGCCGTTCGGCAGGGACGTATTCGGTGGCTTCAACTCGCGTCAGGCCGGGTGCAATGGCGTTGACGCAGATGCCCTGTGGCCCCAGTTCACGCGCCATGGAGCGGGTCATCGAGATGATCGCCCCTTTGCTCGCCACATAGGCCATCAGTCTCGGCGCACCCCACAAAGCGGTATCCGAGGCAACATTGACGATTTTGGCATGCGGCGTTTGGGCCAATAATGGCACCGCCGCCTGGCTCACCAACCAGGTCCCCCGCACGTTGACCTGCATGACCTTGTCCCACAGCTCAATGTCGTATTCCATCATGGTTTTGCCACCGACACCGGTTGCCATCGCGGCGTTGTTCACCAGCCCGTCGATCGCGCCGCCCTGGGCTATCGCACTGAACGCCGCAGTGATGGATTGCGGTGAAGCCAGATCGATAACCTGAGCTTCAACCTGTGCCCCCTGCTCACGCAGGCTGGCGGCGCTGTCCTGCAACTCCTCCGCCAGGATATCGCACATCACCACGCTGGCCCCGGCCTGAGCCACCGCAGCGGCAAAGCTGCGCCCCAGCCCACGTGCCGCTCCGGTGACTACGATACGTTTTCCTGCCAGCAAGCCGCTCACTGTGCCGCCTCCAGCTCGCTGAGCGTTGCCAGCTGCTTTTGTGCCTCTTTCTGCATCATACGGCGCAGGCGGGAGAGGCCCACGTCATGCTGATACAGGTATTCAAGACCGCGCGCGTTCGGTGCCATGTTCTCCAGCACGATGCGATCCTGCTCCAGTACGTCCCAGTGCAGTTCTTCCAGACGGTTGCGGTACATAAAGCGCCACGCGTCACGCTGCCAGTCTTTCACTTTGCGGATACGCCAGAAGAATACCCGGCAGTGATCTTTATCTTCCGGCACCACCATGCCGATGATCCAGAAATGGCCGCCTGGCCCAAAACGCTTTTTGTAAGGGATCGACAGGCGCATCCAATAGGCACCGCTGTTGCCAAATTCGACCCAGTCGAAGTTCACGCCAATCTGGCCGTTCTTTTTAAAGATGAAACCGCTATCGGTAGGTTCCAGCGCCATATCGGCCTTGCGATCCCCTTCCGCCATCGAATGCGATGAGGAGTGCAGGTAGGTGCCATGCATCGGATCCATCACGTTTTCCAATGCGTATTGATAGTTACAGTCCCAGCTGGCGGTACACAGGAAGTTACTGTAGTTGGCCTCATCCGCCAGTTCCTGCGGGAAGCTCAGTTCGGCAGGCTGTTCGTCGGCAGTGACGCCGAAATACAGGAACACCGCACCGTAAGCCTCTTTTGCCGGGTAGGATTTCAGGCATTTCTGCCCCACCAGCGGGCAACGGTCTACCGCTGGCACATCTTTAACCTCGCCATCGCCCCCCACTTCAACGCCGTGATACCAGCAGGCAATGCGATCGCCAAGGTTCCAGCCCATCGACAGGCGAGCGCCACGATGCGGGCAGCGATCTTCCAGAGCATGGATCGCCCCTTGTTTATCGCGCCACACCACGATCTGTTGTTCAAGACGGGTGATGCCCACCGGGTTATTACCTACTTCCCAACTGGCCAGTACCGGGTACCACATACCGCGCAGGCCCTGATCCAGATAGTCTTGTACCGTCTGCGCGGAGGATGTTGTGTTTGCTGTCATTGTCCTTCTCCCTGTGCGGCTCAGAAACCGTTGACGTGTAGGAATTCGCGGAACGTGGCTTCATTCCATGGCTGACCACTGCGATCGAACAGGCGACGCTGATTGAGCGCGCTGACGATCTGCTCCAGCTCCTCAGCCCCTTGCTCGAAGATCTCTTCCAGCGCGGCCACCAGCGAGGTTTCAAACCCGTCTGGTACACGTGCCCGGGTTTGCCAGATCACATTCTGAAACTGGCCGGGTTGGTGGATTTGGCCGTTGCCGCCCTCACGCGCCGGGATCACCTGTTGGGTATCCGGCAGCCAAGGGTTGAAATCGGTAATGTGCTGCATGCTTATTCCTCCGCGATAAAGGTGATTTGGATTTGATTGTCGATCACCCGGGTAGGGTAGGTTTGCAGATCACGGCCACCGGGTTCGCGCAGGCACTGGCCGCTACGCACATCGAACACCGCTTCGTGCAGTGGACACTCCACTTTTCCGTCATCGACAAACCCTTGGCTGAGCAAGGCATAGGCATGCGGGCAAACGTCTTCCAGCGCGTAATATTGACCGTCGATCAAATAGACGCCGACCTCTTTTCCCTCAATATTGGCGGAGAAAGGAAAATCTTCTTTAACTTGAGACACTTCGCACACGTTCTTCCAGCTCATTGCTTCTGTCCTCTATCTGATTGTTTCATATATGAAACTCAGTTTCTTATTTAATACAGTCACTATAGGTATGGCGAATCTTTCGTCAAGCCAGCAAAGGGAAGAATGTTAATGATTGGTTATTTTAAAGTTACAACTGCGGAGTGGATCACGAAAAAATGCACTGGGGGTGAAAACAAGATAAAAGGGCCGAGCGCAGCATGCAGCGCCCCTACGGTTGGATATGTTCGCCCCTATAAGAAAAAGGCCCCAGTCATCAAGACGGAGGCCGTTTAATCAGCAGTGATTTGTGGGGGCGCCGCATGCTGCGCCCGTTTCAGCGCCCTTTCTTTTTGCGCCCAGGCTGAGCAAAACGCTTACGCGCCGGTGCTTGACTGCCCGCTTTATCCGCGGCTTTCTGCCCGCTGCTCGCCGGTTTTTTCACCGCTGGCTTGGGCTTGGCCGCTTTCTTCGCGGGTTTGGCCTCGGAGGACGAGTCCTCAATCAACTTAAACAACTCAACCAGCTCGTCGTCCGTCAAATCGCGCCACTCCCCTAACGGCAGCCCAGACAGGCCCACGTTCATGATGCGGGTGCGTTCCAGCTTGGTTACTTCATAACCGAAATGTTCACACATACGGCGGATCTGGCGGTTGAGCCCCTGCACCAGCACGATACGGAACACAAAGGGAGCTTCTTTCTTCACCTTGCATTTCTTGGTCACCGTGCCCAGCATCGGCACTCCGGCACCCAAACCACGAATAAAATCGTCGGTCACCGGTTTATTAACCGTGACCAGATATTCTTTCTCGTGGTCGTTACCGGCACGCAGGATCTTGTTCACCAGATCGCCGTGGTTGGTAAGGAAGATCAGCCCCTGCGAGTCTTTATCCAACCGCCCGATCGGGAAGACACGGGTACTGTGGTTGACGAAATCGACAATATTGTCTTTTTCACCGTCTTCGGTGGTGCTGACGATACCCACCGGCTTGTTCAGCGCAATAAAAATCAGGTTATCTTCGTTACGGGGTTCAATAAGCTGCCCGTTAACCTTGACCACATCGCCAGCGAATACCCGATCGCCGAGCGCTACGCGCTTACCGTTGATAAAAACATTGCCCTGTTCGATGTAACGATCGGCATCGCGACGCGAGCAGATGCCGCTCTCGCTAATATATTTGTTGAGGCGTATAGATGGTTTAGTCAGCACGGTTCCTCCGTAAACGCGAAATACACTTTATCTTCACGGCAATATTTTCATGATGGGTTGACGGGTAAGGGCCGCTGCCAAGCGGGCGCAGCATGCAGCGCCCCTACGGTCGACTATGTACGACCCCTACCCATTCAGCAAACTGATTTAGCCCTGCTTTTTGGCAGCTTGCAGATACAACATTTCCAGACCCAAGGTCGCCGCAGCCAGTGCGGTGATCTCTGACTGGTCGTAAGCCGGAGCTACTTCTACCACATCCATGCCGACAATGTTCAGCGACTGCATACCACGCACCAGTTTCAGGGCGCGATCGGAGGTCAGGCCGCCGATCACCGGGGTGCCGGTGCCAGGTGCGAAAGCCGGATCCAGGCAGTCGATATCGAAGGTCAGATAAACCGGCATATCGCCAACGATCTGTTTGATCTGCGCCAGCAGATCGTCCACGCCACGATCGTTAACCTGCGCAGCATCCAGTACGGTGAAGCCGTTGTCACGATCGAACTCGGTACGGATACCGATTTGCACGGAGTGATTGGGATCGATCAGGCCTTCGTTCGGCGCATGGAAGAACATGGTGCCGTGGTCAAACTTGCTGCCGTTGGCATAGGTATCGGTATGGGCATCGAAATGCACCAGCGCCATTTTGCCAAAATGCTTGGCATGCGCGCGCAGCAACGGCAGCGTAACGAAGTGGTCGCCGCCGAAAGAGAGCATGCGTTTGCCGGCTGCCAGCAGTTTTTCTGCGTGCGCCTGCAGCTTGTCGCTCATATCCTGGGCATCACCAAAGTTGAATACCACGTCACCACAATCGACCACGTTCAGACGATCGCGCAGATCAAAGTTCCACGGCCAGCGCGCCCCTTCCCATGCCAGATTGGTAGAAACCTGGCGGATCGCCGCAGGGCCATGACGTCCACCGGCACGGCCGGAGGTAGCCATATCAAAAGGAACACCGGTGATCACCCACTCTGCATCGCTATCGTAAGGCATAAAGTTCAGCGGAAAGCGCAGGAAACCAAAGGCGTTGGACACTAAGGAATTATCGGGCTGATGGCCTAAGGTACTCATATTTACCCTCATTTTTCAACGGTTCGCCCGTAGCCGGACGCTTGGGCGGTAGCAAAAAAAAATCCCTCCCGCGTCGTTAGCCCGACGAGAAAGGGATTTATTCGATGTCTGTTTCAATGGGTAGATTATCGCCGCAATTGGTTCACTCTTCAAGGTGCCCGTTGTCTGCAGATGCAGAAGAAGGAACAACCAACCTGCCAGCATCGAGTTCGACCACTCGATCGGCAGAGGCTATCGTCTCAGGCCGGTGAGCAATCAGCAGGATGGTTAAGCCCAGGTTGCGCAAAGTGCTGCCGATCAGGATTTCATTGGTGACATCAAGATGGCTGGTTGCCTCGTCCAGGATCAGTAACCGTGGGCGTTTGTATAATGCCCGGGCCAACAGCAGGCGCTGCTTTTGGCCCCCCGATAACGAATTCCCCATTTCCCCAATCAACGTCTGGTAGCCCATCGGTAACGCGATGATATCCTCATGCAGCTGTGCCAGTTGAGCACAGTGTTGCGCCCAATCCAGATCGCTGTGTTGAGAGAAAAAAGTGATGTTGTCGAGTATTGCCCCACGGAATAACCGATCCTCTTGCATCACCGCGCCGATCATCTGGCGAACCTGCCGATAGCCCGCATGATGATGATCGATGCCAAACACCTGCAACCTCCCGGCCGTTGGCGGGTAAAGCCCCAGCAGGATCTTCGCCAGGGTGGTTTTCCCGCAGCCGGAGCGCCCTACCAGCGCCACCACCTCCCCAGGCATAATACGCAACGCCGCTCCAGCCAGGATATCATTACCTCCCTGGCCGTAGCTGAAGGTGATATTTTCCAGTTCAATAACCGGGCGATCCTCTCTTTGCACGGGGAAAGCTACGGTAAGAGATTCTGCCGCCTGAGCACCGCCCTCCTTCTGGGTCAGCACAATATCTGCCAGCCGTTCGTTATAGACATCCAGCATTCGCCAGGCAAACGCCTTATCGATCAGGCCATTGATGCTGGCGGAAAAACGCCCTTGAAATGACATATACGCCACCAGCATGCCGATCGAAAACGAGCCCGACAGCACCGAATTGGCACCAAACCACAGCACCGCCGCACCCACCAGGCTACCAATGACCTGGTTAATGATGTCGTAGCCGATGGCCAGCTTATGCTCACGCAGTTGGCTATTACGTCTGGCGATATTCAGGTTACGCCATGCAGATTCCCGCTGGGCCAGCGCTCCGTTAACCCGCAGGCTAAGCATGCCATGCAGCGTTTCCAGAAAGTGGCTTGATTCCAGGGTACCCGCCGTCCAGCTGTCCTCTGCTGCCCGGCGCAGGGTGCGAAACCATAACACGCGTAATAAGCCATAAATCAGCGCCGCGCCTAACGCCAGCATGGATAACGACACGCTGTAGAGCAACATCATGCCCAAGGTACCGACCACCAGCAATACGTCTAGCAGCGCCTCAAGGATGCTGGTGGTGAGCGTATCCTGAATGGTATCGACCGCATCAAACTTGGCACTGACATTGCCAATGTCACGCTTCTCAAACCAGTCGATCGGCAGACGCAGCAGGTGATGGAACACGTTGGCCGTCCACTGCATATTGAAATTGACCGCCATGGTGATGGTGGCCCATTGCCGGGCCAGGCCAATCAACGTCTGGGTCGCACTCATCAGCAGCATGGCAATGACGATCAGCACCAGCAGGCTATCATCCAGCGCCACCAGGACTTCATCGATCACGATCTGATTGATCAACGGACTAAGCAAGGCCAAGACTTCCAACGCCAGGGCAAAGCAGAAAATGCGCGCCAACGCAGCCTTCAACCCTACCGTCTTGCCGACCAATTCGGTTAGCCGCACTTTCTTGCGTTCGTCACGCTGCTCAAAGTCATGGGTTGGCGTCAGTTCCAGCGCGACACCGGTAAAATGACGGTTAGCCTCTACCAACGACATTTTTACCGCCCCGCGTGCCGGATCGTGCAGTTCGATCTCGTTGCCACGGACCCGTTTAAGCACTACAAAGTGGTTGAGATCCCAGTGCAAAATGCAGGGTACGGTCAGTTGGCTGAGTTCCTCCAGCTCTAAACGTACCGCACGACCTGTTAATTTCAGGTTCTGAGCGCATTCCATCAAATGCACGAAAGTCATGCCCTGCGTCGAAACATTGAATCTTGCACGCAGGCTGGGGAGGTCAATACGATAACCGTGCCAACCGGCGACCATCGCCAGACAGGCCACCCCACATTCCGCCGACTCGGTTTGACGGATCAACGGCAAGCGGCGGCGCCAATGCAAATTCAGGTGCAAATGCTCGGTCCATTCCATGGCTATATTTTTCCTTGCAGGCTCCATAACGGTTCCAGCAACCATTCGTACAGTCGCCGATTGTCCAGCTCGATATCTGCTGCCACCACCATCCCGGTGCGCAGTAATTCCTGATGGCCATATACGGTCACGCTGGGTTTATCTGGCACGACAATCACCCGGTAATGCCCCTCGTTTTCTTTCCACACCACCGGGTTATGCGGCATGACATCTGTCGGGCTGAGGCTGATGCGGGTCACTTCCCGCGTCGTGCCATACTGCACGCCAAATTTTTCATAAGGATAAGCCGCGAAACGCAGGCCAACCCGCTGATGAGGTTTGATAAACCCAACGGACTTGCTCGGCGCATACAGCTCAATCTGCATTTGGGCCGCCTGTGGCACCAGCGTTAACAGCGGCTCATTTTGGTTGACCGTTTGCCCCGCCTTGACCAACACCGCAGCAACACGCCCTGCCACCGGGGCAGCCAGCGTGCTCTCCTCCTGTGATTGCAACTCTATTTGTTGCTGACGGATCCCTTGTAGTAACCGATCCAGCTCCACCCGGCGGCTTTGCCCCTGCTGCAACAAACTCCCCTGATCCGTTTCAACCGAGGTCAACTCACGCTTCAGGCGCTGTTGTACCTGCCGCTGGTTTTCGACATAACCTTCCGCCGCCGCCAGTTCAATCTGCTTTTGCTGATACTCAAGCTCGGAGACATACTTTTGCCGCACCAAACGGTGATAACGCTCCATCATTGAGCGGGTTAACGCCGCCTGGCGCAGCGTCTGTTTCAGAGCCCCATCGGCGCTGCGCAGTTCATCCTTCAGTTGGCTTGCCCGCTGCCGTAATCCCTGTATCTGCAGGGTAATGGCGGCAACCTCCTGATGCTGTTGCTGCACCAACATCTGATACTGCTGCGCCAGGGAGTTTTTCAGCGTCGCCAAGGTGGCCAACCCCTGGCCGTCATAGCGCTCACCACTTAGCCGGTAGAGTAATTGGCCTGCTGCAACCTCATCGCCCTCGTTAACCAACAAGGCCTCAACCCGCCCTTGCGTACGCGCAACTACTTTGACGACTCCGGTTGAAGGCATCACGACACCTTCCAAACGAGCTTTACGGGTATATTCGCCACCGATTAAAAAAGCGATTAATGCAACCACCAAGAGCACGCTGGCACAGGCATAAAGCGTCATATCCGGACTGGGGGAAATCAAAATCCCCCCTTCGGCTCGCGTGGCCTGGGCGGCAAAATAGGCCTGGCGGTAGAGACGCGTCACGTGATTGGATCAGCCAATTTAATCGTCTTGCCGGCGATATAACGTTGTTCTGGCAATCTATTATTAACCATAAATATTACCGTTCCCTGTAAATGAAATTAATAGCGATTATTACTAATCGACACTTGAGCATTAGTTATTTAATTAAAAGTGACAGATTGTTATTTACTTGATTTTTGAACAGAGGTTTTCTTTAACAATGAAATTACCAAAATAAACAGAACAACTCAACAACACCGTCAAGTATTATTAGTTGATTGATAACGTAAAATAAATAAGTAAAAGCCATCTCCAGGGAGATGGCTTTAGGCTACTGGAAGAATTTCACCGACTAATAGATTATCACCGGTAACAACAGAGGCTGTTATTAATTCACCAACACCGGATCTGTACGATATTGCGTTGGGAACAGCTGCTGTAACTGTTTTACCTTCGGCAAATCATTCACCACGATATAGGGCTGATCCGGGTTAAGGGTGAGATAGTTTTGGTGGTAAGCCTCGGCAGGATAAAAATGGCCCTTGTCCTCAATGCGGGTCACCAGCGGTTTGGCAAAGCGTTTACTGGCATCCAGCTGTGCAATATAAGCCTTGGCAACCTGCTGTTGTGACGCCGTCAGTGGGAAAACGGCTGAGCGGTATTGCGTGCCACTGTCCGGCCCTTGGCGATCGAGCTCGGTTGGGTTATGTGCTACCGAAAAATAGATTTGCAGCAGTTGGCCATAGGTAATCTGCTGTGGATCAAAGGTGACCTGTACCGACTCTGCATGGCCGGTATCCCCTCCGCTGACGGCCTCATAATTAGCCGTTTGTGCCGTACCTCCGGTATAACCGGATATGGCATTGGTCACGCCTTTAACGTGCTGGAAAACCCCCTGCACGCCCCAGAAACAACCGCCGGCAAAGATCGCGGTTTCCGTGCGCGATGCCGTTGGCGCTTCGTCTTTTACCGGCGCAGGGATCTCTACCGCCGCCTCGGCATCACCCAGTGGCCAGGCAACGCTTTGCAAACAGAATCCAGCGGCAACCAATACCGCGCCCCATATGCCGTATTTGCCTAGCGATGGCAGCGTTTTGTCTACGTTTCTCATATTATTCCTCACTATTCTGGTCAGACCGAGCTTGGCGTGAACAGCATGGCGATGCCATTCATGCAGTAGCGCAAACCGGTGGGTTGCGGGCCATCATCAAATACGTGCCCCAAATGCCCGCCGCAGCGGCTGCAATGCACCTCTTCGCGGACCATTCCCAGCGTTCGATCCTTACGCGTCGCCACCGCCTGTTCGAGGGGTTGCCAGAAACTGGGCCAGCCGGTATGGCTGTCAAATTTGGTGTGGGAAGAAAACAGCGCCTGCTGGCAACCCGCACAGGCAAACTGACCATCGCGGTGCTCCTCGTTAAGCGGGCTGCTGTAAGGTGGCTCTGTGCCTTCCTCGCGCAAAACTGCATATTGGCTGGCGGAGAGCCGTTGCCGCCATTGCTCTGCGGTATAGTTGACGGCAAACGACTCCGCCATCGCCGAACGAGAAAAAAGTGCAGGCAGCAAGCCTACGGCATAGGCCACAGAGAGTGCCCCACCGCCCAGAATAAAATACCGTCTGTTGATCATCATCGTTACCTCTGGTGCTATTCACCGACAATGACAAACTACAGAGAAAGTCGTGACCAAATCCTCACGGAGAGTTCACAAATTTGTGATAACTGGGAACGCTGCATTAATACGTTGAAAGTTTAAATGGAATTTCTAATTTGGCGGGGTAAGGACTAAGAAGGGTAAATGAAGGAGCGCAGCCTCTGCCGCGCTCCTGGATAGAAAGTATGTCAGCTTATCGGGATAGCTTACTCATCTTCGAGATAAGTATAGCCATACAGACCGGCCTCAAACTCTTCGACAAATTGCGCCTGCAACTCCGCGTCAAGATCGGTTTCTTTCACCTGATCGCGGAATTTAGCCAGCAGCGCGATCGGATCGAGCTGCACGTATTCCAGCATGTCGGCTACGCTATCGCCTTCATCAGACAGCTCGGTCTCTACGCTGCCATCAGGGAACACAAACACGTCTACCGAAGCGGTATCGCCAAACAGGTTGTGCATATTGCCCAGGATTTCCTGATAGGCACCAACCATGAAGAACCCAAGCAGAGGCGGGTTTTCCGGATCGTACGGCGGCATCGGCATGGTGGTGGCTACGCCGTCACCATCAATATAGTGATCGATGGTGCCATCGGAGTCACAGGTGATATCCAGCAATACCGCACGGCCTTCCGGCGGCTTGTCCAAGCCTTCCAACGGCAAGACCGGGAACAACTGGTCGATACCCCAGGCATCCGGCATCGACTGGAACAGTGAGAAGTTGACGTAGAACTTGTCCGCCATCCGCTCCTGCAATTCATCAATGATTGGCCGGTGCGCACGATTGCTTGGATCGAGCTGCTGCTGGATCTTGTTGCAGATGTTCAGATACAGCTGCTCGGCGTAGGCACGCTTGGTCAGATCCAACATGCCATGGGCATACTGGGTATGCACATCGTGCAGATCCATCTGGCTATCGTGCAACCATTCACGCAGCGAACGACGGTTTTCCGGCTCGTTCATTTCCTGCCAGGTTTCCCACATGCTTTCCAGCGCGCGCGGCGCATCTTCGACCGGAGGAACCGGCTCACAGAATTCGTTGCGCTCAACGCCAATGACGTTGGAAACCAGCACCGTATGGTGGGCAGTTACGGCACGGCCAGACTCGGTGATCACCGTTGGATGCGGCAGGCCATGCTCATTACAGGCATCACCGATCCCCCAAATCACGTTGTTGGCATATTCATTCAGGCCGTAGTTGACCGAACAGTCGGACTGCGAACGGGTGCCTTCATAATCCACACCCAGGCCGCCACCCACGTCGAAACATTGAATGTTTACGCCCAGCTTATGCAGCTCGACATAGAAACGCGCAGATTCACGTACGCCAGTGGCGATATCGCGAATGTTGGCCAACTGAGAACCCAGGTGGAAATGCAGCAATTGCAGGCTATCCAGGCGGCCCGCTTCACGCAGGGTCTCCACCAGCTTCAATACCTGAATGGCGGCCAGACCGAACTTGGATTTTTCGCCACCGCTCGACTGCCATTTACCTGCCCCTTGTGAGGCCAGGCGGGCACGCACGCCCAGGCGAGGTACGACATTCAGGCGCTCAGCTTCTTCCAGCACCATCTGGATTTCCGACATCTTCTCGATCACCAGGTACACTTTGTGCCCCAGCTTTTCACCGATCAGCGCCAGACGAACATATTCACGGTCTTTGTAGCCATTACAGACGATCACCGAGCGGGTCATACCGGCATGGGCCAGTACCGCCATCAGTTCCGCCTTGGAACCGGCTTCCAGCCCCAGTGGTTCACCGGAGTTGACCAGTGATTCAATTACGCGACGGTGCTGGTTAACCTTGATCGGGTAAACCAGGAAGTAGCCACCTTCATAACCGAAGGATTCACGCGCACGTTTGAACGCGGCGTTAATGGAACGCAGACGATGCTGCAAGATCTGCGGGAAGCAGAACAAGGCGGGCAGGCGCTGGCCATCTTTTTGGCGCTCTTTCACCAACTCGGCAAGATCGACGCGCGCATGCGGGACGTCTGGGTCCGGGCACACGCTGATGTGGCCCAGCTCATTGACGTCAAAGTAATTGTTGCCCCAGTAGGCGACGTTATAAGTGCGCAGCATCTTGCTGGCATTACGATCATTCATGGCAACCTCCTGCATGGAGCGTAAAGATAAATTATCACCCGCTACTGACGGGCGTTGGATCGGCATATCTTCAGACATTACTCGCCTCACCTTGCATACTGACGATATAGTCAGCCACTATCGCAGCTACAACCCGCGAGAACAACCCGGAAACACCCCATTTTAGCAGTGAATTCACCTGCCGTTCGTGGTCAGCGATCGGTTTATACCCAATAGATTTATTGTAAGACACCCTGTTCAAACCTCGTGAATCGGGTAAAGAATCATCCCACAGGAGAGCTGTAGGCTACCCTTGTTCAGTGCTTCAGACAGCCGTTAACCGGCCCGAGAATCCTGAGTAGCGCCCAGATGTGTGTAACATCGGGTAGATGGTGTAGAGACAAGACGGGAAATAGCACAAGAATGCGCGCCAGAACGGCACTGCTGTTGAGAACCAACAACCAGTAGACAACGGATCATTAATCCAACCACCTCCACGCATGCCGCTCGCGATGAACGACAAAGCCTCTATATAGTATAAGAACGTGAACGTTCAATGAAGCGGCGGCCCCATCATTGGGTACCTACGGTAGATCATGGCGCGGCGTTGCCGGGTTTACAGAAAGTTTCAATTTTCTGCAACACGCTGTGCACCAAATGAACCGCGCGCGCAGTTTATACCGGACCCCCGGGCAAAATGCAAAATGAAAATTCGCCAGAAACTGTTTCAAGCGATGAAAATGGCGGCAAGCGGTTTGCCCAAAAGAGCGTTAGGGCAAAAAATTGCTGGCAATCCGGCTAAAGGCTGACCTAAAATAGACGTCCAGATGTTAATCCATCTATACTGATTAACCGATAAACTGCTTAACGGCTTTGCCTGAGGGGCGTTGCAGGATGCATCTCGCCATCAGCGGAAGACCCTTCGCTTTGATGCCCGGATCTCCAGCGCTGTGCAGTAATTTCCAACCCGTCTTTTGCAAGGTAAAGAACACCATGGCTAAACACCTCTTCACGTCCGAATCTGTTTCCGAAGGACATCCGGATAAAATTGCCGATCAGATCTCGGATGCCGTTCTTGATGCCATCCTGGAACAGGATCCAAAAGCCCGCGTAGCCTGCGAAACCTACGTGAAAACCGGCATGGTGCTGGTTGGCGGCGAGATCACCACCAGCGCCTGGGTCGATATCGAAGAGATCACCCGCAAAACCGTGCGCGAGATTGGCTATGTCCATTCCGATATGGGCTTTGATGCCAACTCCTGTGCCGTACTGAGCGCCATCGGTAAACAATCACCAGATATCAACCAGGGTGTTGACCGTAGCGATCCGCTGGAGCAAGGTGCTGGCGATCAGGGCCTGATGTTCGGTTATGCCTCTAATGAAACCGACGTGTTGATGCCTGCACCAATCACTTATGCCCACCGTCTGGTTCAACGCCAGGCCGAAGTGCGTAAAAATGGCACCCTGCCTTGGCTGCGCCCAGACGCCAAAAGCCAGGTCACGTTCCAGTATGACGATGGCAAAATCGTCGGTATTGATGCCGTGGTGCTGTCCACCCAGCATTCCGATGATATCGCGCTGAAAGATCTGCAAGAAGCGGTGATGGAAGAGATCATCAAGCCGGTACTGCCAGCCGAGTGGCTGACCGCAGGCACCAAATACCACATCAACCCAACCGGCCGTTTTGTTATCGGTGGCCCAATGGGTGACTGTGGTCTGACTGGCCGTAAAATCATCGTTGATACCTACGGCGGCATGGCCCGTCACGGTGGCGGCGCGTTCTCCGGCAAGGATCCTTCCAAGGTTGACCGCTCTGCGGCGTATGCTGCACGCTACGTGGCAAAAAACATCGTAGCTGCGGGTCTGGCAGATCGCTGTGAGATCCAGGTGTCCTACGCTATCGGCGTAGCGGAACCTACCTCCATCATGGTGGAAACCTTCGGCACCGAGAAGATCTCAACCGAGCAACTGACCCTGCTGGTGCGTGAGTTCTTCGATCTGCGCCCATACGGCCTGATCCAGATGATGGATCTGCTGCAACCGATCTACCGCGAAACCGCGGCTTACGGCCACTTTGGCCGCGAACACTTCCCATGGGAAGCGACCGACAAGGCAGCCCAGCTGCGTGAAGCGGCTGGTTTGAAGTAAGCCTGAGCGTTAGACGTAACAACGGCGAGCCTGAGGCTCGCCGTTTTAGTTTGTAGATGGGTGCTCATAGATCTCTATACCCTATGGATTTCAAGTTGCAGCTAGGCACCAAGCTATCTCATCCCCAGGAGCTTACGTTTTTGTAAGTGACTGGGGTGAGATAG
>ENA-OFCE01000027-OFCE01000027.1-metagenomes-genome-assembly--contig:-NODE-27-length-115096-cov-6.966334_pt1 | contig 115096 bp, 111 predicted proteins | sample MGYA00153388_OFCE01 | MGnify analysis MGYA00153388
AATTACCCGTGCCTGACTTACACTGGCAAGTGTGCTCCAGCTTCGCTGGACGCACGACAATAAAAAGAGAGGGTTTAAAAGCCCTCTCTACATTTACTATTTATATTTTGGCAGCCAATCCCCGTGTGCTTCGATCAAGTCATCACACATGGCCTTGATATCATCGATGGAAAGTTCCGCTGATGTGTGAGGATCCAGCATCGCTGCATAGTAAATATTTTCCTTCTTCTGTGTTAATGCAGCCTCAATGGTGAGAAGCTGAACATTGATATTGGTCATGTTCAGAGCCGCCAACTGTGGAGGTAAAGCCCCTACATAGCAGGGGGTTATCCCGCTTCGGTCAACCAGACAGGGTACTTCAACACAGGCTTCCTTCGGAAGATTTGTAATGAGTCCTGTATTTAGGACATTTCCTCCGATCTTAAAAGGCTTATCCGTTTCCATGGCTTCCATCATATAGGAAGCATACTCGTTGGAACGTTTATGCTCTATGTTTTTATCATTCACCAGTTCATCCCGCATAGTTTCCCATTTCTCAATCTGCTTTACACAGCGGCGTGGATACTCATCCAAAGGAATGTTGAATCGTTCAATCAATTCAGGATATTTGCTTTTTATGAAATACGGCATATACTCCGCATTGTGTTCGCTGGACTCTGTTACGTAATACCCAAACTGCTTCATGATTTCATAGCGAACCATATCATTATGAGGAGTAGGCCTGTTCAACGCTTTCTCCTTAATTTCCGGGTAAATGTCCTTACCATCCCTCGTTATCTCCAACAGCCACGCCATGTGGTTAATGCCTGCAATCTTCCACTGGATATTATCCACAGGCATTTCCAATCCTTTCAACAGATGGGACGCACAGCCTTGGACACTGTGGCACAATCCTGCCGTTTTAATGCCGGTTGCTCTTAACATGGCTCCCGTCAGCATGGCCATGGGGTTGGTATAGTTCAGGAACCAGGCATCCGGACACACTTTCTCCATGTCTTTTGCAAAGTCAAGCATAACAGGAATGGTTCTCAGGGCACGGAATATTCCGCCGATTCCCAGGGTATCGGCTATGGTTTGACGCAAACCGTATTTTTTCGGAATCTCAAAATCCGTAACGGTGCAGGGCTCATATCCCCCCACCTGTATGGCGTTAACAACATAGTCTGCGCCTTCCAGAGCCTTTTTCCGGTCCGTGTAGGCTACAATTTTGGCACGGCCTTCATTACAGTTTTCATTAATATTCTTCAACATATTTTCAGAATCTTTCAGTCTCTGAAGGTCAATATCAAAGAGTGCGATGTGAGAATCCTGCAGCGCAGGTGTCATCATACAATCTCCTAAAACGTTTTTAGCAAAGACTGTACTTCCGGCGCCCATAAAAGTAATTTTAGGCATAGGGTCATCCTCCTTACAATGTTTTGGATTTATAACGAACACGTTACCCATGATCCCTTGATGTTGCTGTAACCGTAAGGGAGTAACATACTTGGCAAGGCTTAGAATAATGATTTATTTCCTTACCAAATATCTAATTTAATTATATCCCCTAGCTTTTTAAAGTAAATGGAAACATGCTATTGAAATATGGTATAATACTAGATATACGATTTTTCATTTTTTGCGTAGAGGGGCGATGGGTTTGGTTTATTTAGAGATTAACCGGCTAAACCATACAGATTTGAATATGTATCAATGCGGTACTGAAGTATGCAATCGAAATCATTCCTTTGGGCCTGCTGTTAGAGATCATTTTCTAATACACTTTATTCTCAGCGGCAAAGGAATTTTCCAGGTCGGCGATAAAACGTACCATCTACGCGAGGGACAAGGGTTTCTTATCTGCCCGGATATTGTTACCTATTACCAGGCAGACGCCGAAGATCCCTGGCATTACTCCTGGGTTGGCTTCCACGGCCTAAAAGCCGAACAATATTTAAAAAATGCAAAACTGACAGCATATAACCCTATTTTTACTTATTCAAAGGATAGCTTTATCAAAGATTGTTTTAATCAGATGCTGGAAACAAAGGCATTGGTGAAAGGCAGGGAAATCCGCCTTCTGGGACTGCTTTACCTTTTTTTATCCCAACTCATTGAAGTAGCTCCCGGAGATGCCGCTCTCGATATCAGTACCAATCGGAAAGAGCAGTATGTGAAACAAGTTTGTGCATACATTGAAATGAATTACTCCAGAAAGATATCCGTTCAGGAAATAGCACACCATGTAGGCTTGGACCGCAGCTATCTTGGCACCCTGTTTAAAGAACACTTGAATGCATCCATTCAGGAGTATCTTATTCATTTTCGAGTAAACAGGGCTTGTGAACTGATGAATAATGACGTGCTTTCCATCGGAGACATCTCCCGTTCAGTGGGGTATGAAGACCCTCTACTTTTTTCAAAAATCTTTAAAAAAGTCAAGGGTTCTCCTCCACGACACTATAGAAAGTACTTAAAGGAAGCATAATTATTGAATGCGTAACGGAACAAAGTATCTTACTGCGTTCAGTTCAATAAGGAGGGGGCGCTGCCGGATACGGACTCAAGTTCATTTCTTCGGTAGAATTTTGGCGCAGTCCCCTTTGTATTCTTGAATATTCTGGAAAATAGCAGCGGATCACTATATCCCACGGAATTTGAAATTTCCGCAATGGAAAGGTACGGATTCTTCATGAGCTCACAGGCCTTGTTCATCCGGAATTGGATAAGGAAGTTCTGGGGTGAAATATCCAGTATATCGGAAAACAGTTTTGAAAAGTACTTTCTATTTAAACCCACGTACTCAGCAATTTCTGCAACACTTATATGCCTTGAATAATTGGTTTCGATAAAATCGATGGCTTTTTTTATATACATGTCCCCGGGTTTTGCCTTTCTGACATGGGAATCTTCCAGCACACATTCTTCCATAAGGTTGGCTAAAAATGCATAGAGAGAGCTTAGTAGGCTTACATCCCGGCTGTGATCCTTTTTGCAGGCTTCAAACATCTCAACAAATCGTTTTTGCAGGACCTCTTCATTGCGGCATTGGAATACAGGGGTATCCAAAGTTAAATTGGCACGCCGCAAATAGGACTCTGCATTAAGTCCATGAAAAGCAACCCAGGAATAGGTCCAGGGCTCTTCTTCATCCGCTTTATAGTAGGAAACCGTGTGGGGCCATATCAGGAACCCTTGGCCTTTGGTTAAGGAATATGTGTTTTTCCCCACCTGTAGGATTCCTTTTCCACTGTGTACATAGTGAATTTTAAAATGGTCTTTCACGGCAGGTCCCCAGGAATGATTGGGCTTGCAATTTTCAGTCCCGCAGTAATAAAGCTTTAAGTCAATATTGGATTGCTCAATACCGGCTGTATAGTTATATTTATAATAGCACATGGGAGACCTCCTGCATTCATATTTGTATCCATACAAGTGACATTATACCATGTTTATAAAACGTAATGAAATGTTTATTTTAGTTTCGCTGTGGTAAAATGTATGCAGGAATGAAAGTAAACAAGCTCAAATGAAATTGATTCGGTATTCCTGAAAAAAACACAACAGGAGGTAGTAAATATGGCTTATCTGGCAAGCGATAACAGGTATGATAAAATGAAGTATAACCGATGCGGAAAAAGCGGTGTGAAGCTTTCTGCAATATCCCTGGGCCTCTGGCATAATTTTGGCGACGTTACTCTGTATGATAACAGCCGTGCGATGATCCGACGTGCCTTTGACCTGGGAATCACGCATTTTGACCTCGCGAACAATTACGGACCACCGCCGGGATCTGCGGAAGAGAACTTCGGGAGAATTCTAAAAGCGGATTTCAAGGATTACAGGGATGAAATGATCATCTCAACCAAAGCCGGTTACCGTATGTGGCCGGGACCTTATGGAGAATGGGGCTCAAAGAAAAACTTGGTATCCAGTCTGGATCAGAGCTTAAAGCGCATGGGGCTTGACTATGTAGATATTTTCTATCATCACCGTCCCGATCCGGAAACTCCACTGGAAGAAACCATGGCAGCGCTGGATTTGATTGTCCGTCAGGGAAAGGCTCTTTATGTAGGTATCTCCAACTACAGAGCAGAACCAGCGAAAAAAGCCATTGAAATGCTTAAGTCCATGGGCACTCCCTGCCTGATTCATCAGCCGAATTACTCCATGTTCAGCCGCTGGGTGGAAGACGGATTGCTTGACGTTTTGGAAGAAGGAGGCGTTGGCTGCATCGCATACTCTTGCCTGGCTGGCGGAGTATTAACCGACAAATACCTGAATGGAATCCCGCAGGATTCTCGTGCTGCAAGCCAAAGCGTTTTCCTAAAACCGGAGCAGATTACAGATGAGAAGATTGCAAAGGTCAAAAAATTAAACGAACTCGCCCTACAACGAGGACAGAAACTGTCCCAGATGGCGATTGCATGGGTGCTGCGCAGCAACCGGGTAACCTCTGTACTGATTGGTGCCAGCAAACCGAGCCAGATTGACGACTGTGTAGCGGCTTTGGACCGTGTCGACTTCAGTCCGGAAGAACTGGCTGCTATTGAAGAAATCCTCAAAGACTAATTCAACCGGAAATTCAAAAATCTACAAAGGGATATAATGCCGGCAAATGAAGCTATCATTACATCCCTTTTTCATTATGCTGTCACAGTCTATCCTATGAATTTTATTTTTGGCATCTTACTTGATTGGCAGTGTAACTATGAATTCAGCTCCCCCTTTGGGACGGTTGAATGCCTTAATGGATCCGTTGTGCTTTTCTATGATGACTTTGGTAATAGCCAGTCCCAGCCCCGTGTTTCCTTTTTTCCCCTTGTAGAAGCGTTCAAATATATTGTTTATATCCTTTTCATCAAAGCCTTCTCCATTATCGGAAATTCGAATTTCAAAATTCCTGCCATCATTTGCTGTAACAACACCGACTTCACTTTCTGCATGCTGCAGGCAATTGCCCAGGATATTTATCAAAGCCTGGGTAAACTTATCCCTGTCGATGCTGACGGTAGCGTCTCTGTAGAGCATAGGGCTAACGGCAATACATTTTTTCATGGCAATACTGGCAACCTTTTCTACACTCTTTTCAATGATTTCATTCATACTTTCCGGCTGAAAATTATAATACCCTTCCATGGTTTCCAGTTTGGAGAGAAAAATCAATTCCTCCACAATCTTCTTCAGCCGGTTGCTTTCTTCGATGATTATATCCAGGGCTTGTTCCTTGTCATCGAACACCCCGTCCTTAAGCCCTTCCGCATACCCCTGAATGGACATTAATGGTGTTTTAAGCTCGTGAGAAGCGTTTTGAAGAAACTTTTTCTGCCCCATGTCGTATTCCTTTAATTCCGCAGCCACTCGATTAAAGGTATGTGCCAATTCTTCAATTTCATCCCCCGTTTTTATTTCTACTTTGGTATCAAAATCTCGCTGCGACAAAAGCTCCGCCCTTTTCTTAAGCTTGATAACAGGGCTCGCAATGGACCTGGCGATAACAACTCCAACTACTACAGCCATGACGCCTGTAAATACAAGGGCTCCCACCAGGATCGCCATAACTCCCTGCCCCAGTTTGTTTACCTGTTCAATGGCAGTGTAAAGAATTACCCACCCCCCGTAATTCATCGGACTGTCTGCTCTTATAGGAATCGGAAGAATCACCGCTACGTACTCTACATTTTCCGCACGGAATTTAACCCGATTCTCCCGCAGTTTTCCCGCCTTATCCCTGATGGCCGGCAAAATCTGATCTTTTAACTTCTCATATTCCTCGATGCTCTTAGAACTCGGGTAAACTATTTTTTGATCCTTTCCTATTATCGCATAGGAGCTTCCCTGAATAACAAGGCTTCTCTTTATTATGTCCCGAATACTTTGCATGGCTTTGTTACCCTCTACAATAATCCCATCGCCTACGGATTCCTTTTTCAGCTCATTCAAATTCTCTTTCAATACCCTTCGTATGGAGTCGGCTGTTTTTTCCAGATTATTTTGAACCTGTCTTTCTACATACCCTCTTGCTGCAAGTGTAAAAAAAGCAGCAATAAACGAAAGGGAGATGAAAATAATCAGAAGATAGGAAAGAATAATTCTTCTGGTAATTGTTGTTTTCATGGCTACGCTCCTCTACTCTACGATCTTGTATCCGTAGCCCCAGACAGTAATTATCTCCAATTTTGAATCGACCTGGGTCAGTTTCTTGCGCACTCTTTTCACAAGATCATCAATGGCTCGTGTATCTCCAATATAATCATATCCCCAGATACTGTTAATCAGCTGTTCCCGGGTAAAAACCTTGTTTTTGTTTTTTATAAGGTAAAAAACAAAATCATATTCCTTTGCAGTAAAATCAATATCCTTTTCATCCTTGACAATTCTTCTCTCATCCGGGAGTACAACAATGTCCTGGCACTTCAATTGATTTTTAACAGCTTCAACCGCAACAGGCTCTTCACCCCTAATTCTTCGGAATATGGTCTTCACCCTGACCACCAGTTCCCTTGGGCTGAAGGGTTTGGAAATATAATCATCACTTCCCAGTTCCAAACCCAGTATCCGATCAATTTCATCGTCCTTGGCAGAAACCATAATAATAGGTACATCACTGTTTTTCCGCACTTCCCTGCAAAGGCTGTAGCCATCCATCCCCGGCATCATAATATCAATAATGAGCATATCCGGCTGTTTCGTCATAAAAGCCTGAAAAGCGGAAGCTCCATCACTGAAAACTTCAACATCATATCCTTCCTTTATCAGGTATGTTTTGATCAGTCCACGAATTTTCTCTTCGTCATCCACTACATAAATCAATCTATTTCTCATGTTCGGTCACCCTTTTTACTTATATACGGATATTATATTTTAAAAATTGACACTACCCTCCAGGGGGGCTCTCTATACTTATTCAACAAAACTTGGATTTTCCCTCTAAATCTCTCAGCCAACCTTTGTTTTTCACACTTTTTACACATTTTAAATATTTCTTTTCCAGATACATTGAGTATACTACATATAGCAGATATTACAAATAGAAAGGGTGATTCAATATGAAAAAACTTTTATCGGGAGTCTTGTCTCTTGTTGTAACAGGCTCCATTTTCACCTTTGCCTTTGCAGAGGGCGCAGCCCCCACAGTCGCATCAACCCCTGACAGCAAGGCACTCAGCCGCAAAGCAGAAGTCCCTCAGGAGGTAAAGGATAAGAAAGCTGCTCTCAAGGAGTTGCAGGCAAACAGCGAGTCTTTGCAGAACCAGTTAAAAAAAGATAAGGCTCAGATCGAAGCTCGTCTAAAAGAGCTATTCAATGGGGAAGCGAAAGCAGACCATGCAGCCTTAAAGGAAGCTCGTACTGGTGTCACCGAGACAAACAAAAAACTTCTGGAACAGTTAAAACAGCTGAATACCGATCTAAAGCAAGGGATTAAGGAAAACGACAAGGCGAAAGTAACTACGATCATGGACCAGATCGCCGAACTGGAACAACAGATTAATGCCAATAAGGCAGAAAAAGACAAGACGAAGGAAGAACTCCAACAAGAATTGGCCTCTATCAAGGAACTGAAACAAAAGGCCCAAACAGTAAAATCTGAATTCCAACCCCTGCGGGACGAACAAAATGCCGTAAAGGATACTCTAAAATCACAGCAGGAAACCATGAAAAACTATGGCCAAGAACTCAAGAGTGCTTATGAGGCAAAGGACTATACTAAAGTTGGAAGCCTTCTGGACCAAATGACTGACTTGCAGAAAAGTATTAATTCCAACCTGACCAAACTGGTGGAAATCAAAAACACGCTCGGTGAAAAATTAAATAGCATCGTATAACCTATGTAAAGAAAAAGAGACAGGATTTCTGTCTCTTTTTCTTTATCAACCAAGTACCTTATTTACTCCTGTATCTCAGACAGGATACTGGATTCAATGGCATCCCAGACTTCTTTCAAGCCTTGTTTGTCCATGGATGAAAAAGACAACAGCTTAATATTCTCCTCCATGCCAAGAGTTTTCCGAATCTCCTGCTGACGGGGCTTCACTTGCGAACGGGTTATCTTATCTGCCTTGGAAGCCACGACAATATGTGGGAAATCACTCTCCTTTAACCATTGGTACATGACCTTGTCATCTTCCGATGGGCTATGGCGTATGTCCACTAGCATGATAATCAGCTTCAAATTTTCTCTTATAGTAAGATATGTATCTGCCAGAGCCCCCCAGGAGCTTTTTTCACTTTTGGAAACATTCGCATATCCATAGCCTGGGAGGTCGACAAAATAAAGCTTATCATCAATATTGAAAAAATTGATTGTCCTTGTTTTCCCTGGCGTTGCTCCGGTTTTGGCGAGGTTTTTTCTGTTTGTTAGTGTATTGATTATAGAGGATTTACCTACATTGGATCTGCCTACAAAAGCAATCTCCGGCAAGCTGTGTTCCGGATACTGCTCCGGCTTTACCGCCGTTAATTCATATCTTGCGTTTTTAACTATCAAGTACTAATCCCTCTCTTTTCTCTCATCTATACTGTTTACTCCTTTGATATCCATATTAAGGAGGCAATAGTAGGCATACCTTACCTGTTCGCAGTCTCGGTCATGAAATAAAGCGCCCTCCCCATCAATGCATACCTGGAGTTTTAGCCCTATAACGATTTTCCACCTGCTCTTAACTATAATAATCAACTATAGCAATTTCCGCAAGTGCTTCGTATAATTTTCCACACCTTCGTTGCAAATATATGCGAGACTCTCACCAAAGAAGTTCCGGTACTTTCGAATCGTTTTCTCTGCGTTTAACAATACTACATCGATTCTTCTTTCCTTACTTTCCATATGCTTGAATTTCATCTGCGATATCTTTAGAAGATGCTTGAACTCATAGTCGGCCTCCGGCAGCGAATAGCCGATAAATATCCACTGACTCGATTCTGTCAGTGACTGTTCAGCCCCACTCCAGACATTTGCAAAGGAATTTGCCCGGAAAGACTTCCGAAAGCTAAAGGTTGCTATATGGGAAGAGACAGCGTTTTCACAGAATTTGCACAATTCCTTTTGTTTATGGTAACTTGTCCCGCATTTCAACTGAGGGAACAATTCAAAATCAAAGGACTGAAAACCTGCTTTTTTAATTAAAGGCACCTGATGCTCCATATCGTAGAAAAGGCATCTGCAATTATCACAATACAGCCAGTTGCTGGACCCATGGATTTTAAAAATCCTCGTTTTTAAAGTTCCACCGGAGGACTGCTCTTGCCACGATACACCATTGTTATAATAATCGATTTCGATACCTGGAAACAAGGATTGCAAGTATCTTTCCAGGACAGTATCCCAATTCAAAACTACAAAATTCACCTGGCCATATACATCAAAAAGAGTTTTTACCAGCTTCTCTACCTCTTTATCTCTTTTATACATCTCATCCAGAAGTGAAAAAACCCTGTATACCAAAAGCCTCCGTATGGCACGAAGATGCATCGGGGTATAGGCAAACCCCAGGTGATGGCCTGAGTTCGTCGATATATCGATACACGTGAACATATCATCCAACGAAGGATAATTCTGTCCACCATCGTACCCGAAAACGTCTCTTACAAATTGTTTTAATACCGATGAGACGGCCATTTCAAACTCGTTTTCCGCCTTATAATTCAGCAGCAGCTCAGGAATCTGTGACTGTATAGGAATCCCTGAGTTTCTGGAAAACCCCGCTCCCAATATGACTGTCGCCTGCAAAAAGACACCTCCCGATTCATTATGCACTCGCTATACTAATTTTCTGTCTTTATTATCTGTAACCGGAATTGATCTATACCTCGCAGGTTAATAAATAGCAAGAAATCAGGAAAATAGGCAACGCTTCGACTCCCGAACCAAAGAAAGTTAGCTTTTAAGCGTCAGCTTTCTCTTCCCACTTTTGAGTTTGGAAATCAGAATGCCTGGTATGGATGTATCATATTCCCTATCAACCAGAAATAATAGAGGAGCCATAAAAAGGATGTTAGGCAGGTTAAACCATCCAAAAGGGAGAATGGCCAAATGAAACAGTATGCCTCCAAGCATGCCCAATTGAACAAAAATACCTTTTGAAAGAAGTAACAGCAGCAACATAACCTGATACCCCGAAAACAGAAAAAGGCCTGCCTGGAGAACCCAAGCGGGCAATACGGACAATATATTTCCCATATGAGGAATCAAGGCATATTCGGATAGGCTTCTCAGTATTTCCGGATTGTTCAAGCCTATACTAAAGTTTATAATGCTTGTTATAAAATACAATACAGCATAGCCTGTTCTTACGAAATCTCTCTTATGCATTTTTCCCTCCCTGGAAAAGCTGTCGTTATAAAAAACAAAGACCCTCATAATTCCTTTTCAAAGAATTTTGACTGCTTAAACTCTTTGAATCCATGCGCTCTATAAAAATGATGTGCTCTTTCCCGCTCTACTCTTGAATGAAGCTTTATATCACTAATTCCCTGTTGCTTATAATATGTACAGACATGATCTACCAACATTACCCCGACACCCTGGCTGCGATAATCCTCCCCCACCAGCAATTGTATGATTTCTACAAACGGGTTTGCACCAAGATAATAGCAGATTCCCGCAAGCACATATCCTACAGCTTCCCCTTCCTCATTTTGCGCAATAAATATTTTATTTTCAGATTTCTCCCTCATTTGTTTTATACAATTTTCTATTTCATCGGTCCGGTACTGCACTTCACTGGACCATTGGTTCATCAGTCGTGTTAAGTCATTTAGGTTTTCATCCGCATACTGTTTAACAATCATTGCTATGCTCCTTTCTTTTAACAACTCAAGGATTCCTTGCTTCTTGGTTAAAATTCTATCAAGAGCCCTATTCTCCTTGGAATTCTGGAATATCTGCTAGGGTAAGAGACTGCTATTCCTGTGCCAGTCACTCCCTCTTCCTAACTTCTCCGCAATAATGCCGCTTTTAAAATATACTTGCATAATTATGCACTACAAAAAATTTACTACAAAGTTACTCCCAGGATTCCGTGGCACAATTTACAGTGTGGGCTACTTCTCATCAATTAAGTACAAATAGTTGTCTTCTACCCTGTAAAACAGTGGAGCTACCACCACTCTGGGGTATCTTTCTCCCAGTCTTTTTGTTTCACTAATCAAAAATTCGATTTCATTTTCTATTTCAAACATAGGAGCAAAACTCATAAAGTGAGCCTCTGCCTGGGTGATATCCCAACCGGCATTTTCAACCAGGCCATGAATGAAACTTTCCTTTTTGGACATCAAATTAACCATCCCACAGTGATTGTGGCCGATCAAAGCAATATATTGTACCCCTCCCACAGCAATGGCATAGGATACTTTAAACTCACTAAACCGTAGATTTCCTCCACCCGTCCGCAGAATATAGGCAAAATTTCCCGGGATATTCAGCTGCTTGCGGTTATCCATGCACATTCCTACCAATAGCTCTGCCTTTGAATACTTTTCAAAGGGGTAGTCCAGATTGTGATATTTCAAAAGCTGCTCAATGGGCGTGTTTTTGTACTTCTCCGGTATCTCTTCTTCCTTCGTTACTTTTCTCAGTCTATCCATCCATGTATTGTCTACCGACCCGGTATATTGCCGGAATCTTGCAGACGGCTCCTCTCTCGCTTTTCATTGCATTATAACAGATTTAACGCTGTTTATTCCTCATTATACAATTAAGTTATAAACATTCAAACCATTTTTATCCATATTATGTTTGATTTTACTATTATATACGATAAAAGCTCGGTTTTGTTTGCAATTTCATATCAATATAAAACGCACAAAAGTTTTTACACGCATTCTTTTGTGCGCTTGTATTTCCTTACTCTATATCGCGAAAATTCAATCCATACCTTGTAAAATCATTTTCTCGATTTATATAAATAAAAAACTTTCGTCCCCTCGCCAGACAGCATTGTTTATCTTAAATTATTTAATCATTACGCAGAATATCTTAAAATAATTTTAATTTACAATTGCCTATTGACACTTCTTTCCAACCCTGTTAATATAATTAGCAACACAAACGTGAGAGTGCATCTAGGGTTCCACTGCAATGCAGGTTCGGTCCAAGCGATGCTAGGTGCTGTGCACCCACACAGTCGGGATAAAAGCCCGCGGAAAGGAGTCTCATTTAACTTCTTTCTGCGGGCTTTTTGTATTCTTTTTTAAATACTCGCACCTTAAAATTTTAACTTGGAGGGATTTTACATGTTAACAGGACAAAAGGTCAGATTAAGAGCTTACAGAAAGGAAGATATGCCTCAGGCACAAGCTTACATGAACGATATGGAAGTCAGAAGAAATCTAGCGCCTGGGATTCCTTACCCTTTCACCCTGGAAAATGAAGAAAAATGGTACTCCACGCTTTCCGGCACGAATGAAACATATAGCTTCGCTATCGAAACTTTGGAAGATGAAAAATACATCGGGGGATGTGGCGTTAACCATATCGATTGGAAGAACAGCGCCGTGACTGTAGGCATCTTCATTGGTGACAAGAATTACTGGAGCAGGGGATACGGTACGGATGCCATGAATCTTCTTGTAAAGTTTATCTTTGAACAAATGAATGTAAATAAAGTAAAACTTCAGGTATACAGCTTCAATGACCGGGCCAGGAAATGTTATGAAAAATGTGGATTTGTAAAGGAAGGTATTTTACGGCAGGAAATTTTCCGGGATGGACGCTATCATGATGTTTATGCAATGGGAATTCTGAGGGAAGAGTATTACAACAGGCAAAACCCATAAAGGGTATTACAGTCCAAAACCTCTTACCTTCTCCGGCAAAGCATGAAGTTGCGGAGCCAATCATAAAAACTGAATAAGGGGTGAAATCTATGCAGGTAATACAGGTTAACGATTTGAGGAAGAACTTCAAAACAAAGACCAAAAAGGAGGGCCTCAAAAGCAGCTTTATATCCTTGATTAAGGCTGAATTCAGGGAAGTAGAAGCGGTCCGCGGGATTGATTTCGAGGTGGAAAAAGGTGAAGTCCTCGCCTTTATGGGACCCAACGGCGCAGGGAAATCCACTACTATTAAAATGATGACCGGCATCCTCCACCCTACCGCCGGTTCCATCCATGTGCTGGGTCTGGACCCTCATCGGGACCGGAAAAGGCTGGCCTATAAAATCGGCAGCGTATTCGGCCAGAAATCTCAACTCTGGTTCCACCTCCCTCCTATGGACAGCTTTAAACTCTTGGGCGCTATTTATGAAATACCTCCGAAGGAGCTCGAAAAGCGGATCAGTTATCTGGTAGAAATGTTTGAAATACACGATCTTATGGAAATACCGGTACGAAAGCTGTCCTTGGGGCAGCGGGTGCGATGTGAGATCGCTGCGTCCCTTCTGCATAAACCGGAAATTATCTTTCTCGACGAACCCACCATCGGTTTGGATGTTATCGTAAAACAGAAAATTCGAGATTTGATCAAGCGGCTAAACCAGGAGGAAAAGACTACCATATTTCTTACCAGCCATGATACAGGCGACATCGAACATCTCTGCAAAAGGGCCATTATCATTAATCACGGTACTCTTGTACTGAATGAATCCGTTAAAAACCTCAAACACAACTATTTAAGCAAAAAAATCATTGAAGTTAAATATGATGAAAAGGTTAACTTAGCCATCCAGGGAGTCGAGATGCTAAAGCAAAAGGATTATTCCGCCAAAGTACAGGTGGATACCAAGGACCTCTGCATTCATGATGTCATCCAGCAGCTCATGAACCTGGGTAACGTTCTTGACATCACAGTGTCCGACCAACCCCTGGAAGAGATTATCGCTCATATTTACAAGCAACCGCAGGCTGTGTACTTTGCCTGATCTTCATCTCTTTAACCTTTTTTCTCAATACTGCCAATGGACGGAAGGAGTACTAAAGAGACTCAAAAGCCAACTCCCCCTGTCACTCCGTGACATCCCCCTCGCAGAGGGAGACTTTTAAAAACCTTTTTAAGAAAACATAACAAAGTGCTGAAAAAAGAGCCTCCCTCCAAGAGGGAGGTGGCAGCGCAGCTGGCGGAGGGAGTGCTTTATCCTGATTGTAGTAACAACTCAAAAACAGGAGGTGAAATCATGTCCAAACTAAAAAAATACCTGGCAGTAGCCAAAATCAGTTTGCAAAACAATCTGGCCTATAAAACAAATTTTATTTTCAGCAGCTTGTTTTACACTTTTATCATTTTTGTATTTCTTCAATTATGGAGAACTATTTACGGAGGCGGAGAAGGTATCATTTCCGGCTTTACACTGGGGCAGATGATCTGGTATTGCATCATTACCGAGATGATCGTAATCTCCGGGAGCAACATTTTTGGTGAATTGAATACGGATATCAAAAACGGAAATATTGCATATCTTTTGAATAAGCCCTATCACTACCTATCCTATCAGTTTTCAAACTCCATGGGATTGGTTTCCGTCAAACTGCTGATCAATGCAGTAGCAGGCATGCTCATGGGCGTAGTTTATGTGGGGCCTCTGGCAGGATTTCACTTTTCACACCTTCCATTTATAATATTGTCTGTCGTGATGGGTATAGTGATCAACTTCTTTCTCCAGGGATTGATCGGTTTAACAGCCTTTTGGCTGGAGGAAAACTCTGCATTCTATTGGATCTACCAAAAACTGATGATGATGTTGGGGGTTTTCCTCCCCATCGATTTCTTTCCTCAATGGCTTCAAGCTATCACACGGTTTCTGCCCTTCTCTTTTATTACCTATGGCCCCGCGCGGCTGGTAGTTGATTTTTCCTACGAGCAATGGGTCCAAACTTTTATGGGGCAGACACTATACCTGTCGGTAGTAATACTGCTTTCCTTCACTGTCTATGCGAAAGGAGTGAAAAAGCTCAATGTTAACGGAGGTTAAACAGCATCTATGGCTCCTATGGCTTTACTTCAAGTTCAATCTATCCGCCTCCATGGAATACCGGGGAAGCTTTCTGCTACAGGTCTTCGGCATGGTACTTAACAATGCCTCCTTTATTTTTTTCTGGTGGATCATATTTGGCCGCACTGGAAGTATAAAGGGATACCAGTTTGAAGATATCCTCTACATGTGGGCTATATCCACCGCAGCTTTCGGGTTTGCCTTTGTGGTCTTCGGCAATATTCGCAATATCACGAATATTATTGTAAATGGTGACCTGGACAGCTACCTGCTGCAGCCAAAAGATGTATATCTGAATGTGCTTTGCTCGCGAACAATGATTTCAGCCTGGGGAGATCTGGCTTATGGTTTTGTACTCTTTGTGATGGTCGATGGACTGCACCCGCTTCGGTTGCTCCTGTTCTTATTTTTCACCGTACTGGGTGGATTACTCATGGGAAGCGTCATTGCCGCAGCGGAAACCCTTACCTTTTTTATAGGCAATGCTTCCGCCATCGGCAGACTCGCAACCGAATTTCTCATTAGCTTTACCGTGTATCCTGAAAGCATTTATAAGGGGCTGGTTAAATGGATACTCTACACGCTGATGCCTGCAGGCTTTATCGTATTTATACCGATAAAAATATTGAAAGCCTTCAGTTGGAGTAACCTGGGGATTTTACTTGTTATTGATGGTATTTATGTCCTCGGAACCTATACACTTTTCCAAAAGGGTTTAAAAAGATATGAGTCAGGCAATTTAATTACAACCAAATTATAAAAAGGGGCGTTTTGCATGAATTCTATTATCGAACATTATAACGCGTATGACGAGGAAGGCAGACTAGACAGGGACAATGCCCATCGAATGGAATTCCTTACAACCGTTCACTTTTTGAACAAACTCCTGCAATCCGGCTCATCCATACTTGATATAGGTGCCGGTACAGGCAGGTATTCGCTTTACTTTGCGAACAGAGGATTCCAAGTGACTGCCGTGGAACTGGTCCCGAAAAATGTAGAAATGATAAAAAATAAATTACAGAACCAGAAATTTTCCAATGTCACGGTGTATAACGCAAACGCGCTGGATCTGTCCATTTTTCCGGACAGCAGCTTTGATAATGTACTCTGTATGGGACCCCTGTACCACTTAAAGGAAGAAGCAGAAAAAATGCAGTGCCTCCAGGAATGTACCCGACTATTAAAACCCGGAGGAATCCTGGCAGTTGCCTATATAAACAAATATGCAGCCTATCTGTTGGAAGCACTAAGAAATAAAGAGTCTCTGAATATGAAATTATTAGACAATGTGATAAAAACCGGATTTAACTGCTACAATGAGAATAACTGTTTTTATTTTACCTCTCCAGATGAAATAGAGAGCCTGGTTCACTGTTTCAGCGTAGAAAAAGTTACCAATATAGGGGTGGATGGAATATGCTATATGCTGTCCGGTACATTCAACCAAATGAAGGATGAGGATTTCAACTGTTGGCTCAACTATCACCTGGCAACCTGTCAGACGCCTTCCCTCCTAGGCTACAGCCTGCACGGACTGTATGTAGGCACAAAGCTTTAAGTTACATTTCCATTCCTGCAGGGACGGTGCTCTTTTCAAAACGCTCTAACAAACAGGCCATACAAAGGCCGGCTGCAAAAACCACGGTGATAGCCACAATAGGAAGTCTGGGATTGACGGAGGAGAGTAAACCGCCAATGTATCCAAAAGGTGCGGATGCTGCCATGAGAATTACGTAAAGTACGGAGGTTGCATTCGCCCTGTCCTTGTCAGGAATCGAGTTGGCAACCACGGACTCAACTACAGGCGATACAACAGCCGTACCGGCAGCGGTAACAATAACACTAAGAACCACAGTCCAAACACTTCCTTCCGGACATAGAACAAGCAAAAAATTCCCTGCAGCTGCGATAAAATACCCCAGCGCTAACGGTTTCTGTGGGTTTAGTTTCCCTACCCATGGCATTACAAAAAGGAAAATCAAAAGAACTACAACCGAGTTAATGGCTGGAAAAATCCCAAGGGTTTCTACAGGAATTTTTAAGCCCTCTGTAAGCATAATGGAGAAAAAGGTTGTCTTCAAAACAACCTGAATACTATTGAGTACCAGCAAAACAAAGGCTGCGATGGTGTATGGACTTTTAAAAAGCTTGACAATAACACGGAAATACTCTGTCATCGCATCACCAACACCATGGCCCTTTGTTTCTTCCATTTTTTGCAGCCCGATGCGCGTTTCATGCGTAATGTGGTTTCTCAGAAAGAACATGGTTGTCATGGATAGGCATGTAAAAATATAAAGTCCTCTCATGGTAGGTATCAGGCTGAAATGGCTCATAATGATTCCGGCCAGCGGAGCAAAGAAACCGGCAAGGATTCCTGCCATAGCGAGCCATGTGTAGACATGGACCCTTTCTTCCGGCTCTGTATCCTCCACCAGCAGGCAGGTCCAGGAAGTGTTTACGATTTTATAGACACTGTTAATAATGGCAGCAGCCAGGAAAAAGTAAAAATTCTGCGCTACAGCCCAAATAATGGTAGGAATCGTCCAGCCGATAATATCAAAGATAAGGCTGGTCTTTTTTCTTCCCATCCGGTCCGTAATATAACCGCTTATCAGTGAGAATAAGGCCTGTAACAGGAGCCCGGCGGAAGTAATAATTCCTACCTGTACATCGGTACATCCCAGCGACACCATATACACAGAAGCATAACCTATATACAGGTTATACGGAATCGCCCACAGCGGCTCTGCAATCAGACACCCCCTGGCGTTGCCTTTAAAACTTCTCAATATGTTTCCAGTTTCTTTCAACTGATTTTTCAGTAATGCTACCATATACAAACCTCATTCTCTAATGTCTCTATTACTTCTTAATGAACTTCCCCAACGGATCCTACATAGCAATTGGCGCTCAAACCTAAAATGATTTCGTCTCAACCTGTACTTCGTTTTGTTGTAAGGTTTTCCCGTTGAACACCGATAGATTTTTTATGAATTTCAACTGGGACAGCGTATAAACAACCAATCCTCCCCAAATAAATCCAAAGCTTATCATATGTGCCGGGGTAAAACTCTCTTTAAATACCGCAACGCCTAAGATAAGACTTATGGTGGGTGTGAAATACTGTAAAAAACCTATCGTTGAAAGCTCAATTCTTTTTGCACTTTCTGCAAACAACAGAAGGGGTGTTGCCGTTGCTACACCTGAGCACGAAAGCAGCACCGTGACCAGTACGGAAACCGTACCATAGGCTCCTCCTCCCTGTACATGCCTAAACAGGAGAAAAGCCAGGGCAACGGGTACCAAAACAGCTGTTTCCAGTGCCAGCCCGACAGCAGACTCCAAAGCAATAATTTTTTTACATAGCCCATATAATGCAAATGTCACCGCTAAAGCTAGAGCCACCCAGGGAATCCTGCCATATTGAACCGTGAGGATCACGACACCGATGGAAGCTAAGAATATGGCTGCATACTGGCCTTTGCCCAGTTTCTCCTTTAAGAAGATGGTTCCCAGAAGGATGGACACAAGCGGATTAATATAATACCCCATACTGGTCTGGATAATATGATCGGAATTCACCGCCCATATGTAAATAAACCAGTTGGCCCCCACCAAAAGAGAGGCTATGGTAATAAGAATCATGGTTTTCCTGTCTTTCAGCGCAGCTCCAAGCTTGCCCAAACGTTTTGTACAAAACAGAATGGCTAAAACAAATAAAAAGGACCATACGATTCGATGCGATAATATCTCATAGGCTGGAACCATTTTGAGAACTTTCCAGTACAAGGGCAGGATTCCCCACAGGCAGTAGGACAAAGCCCCACAGAGCACGCCCACAGAACGCGGGTTTCTTATTGTGGTATCAATCTCATTTTTCATATCTCATTTCCTTTCATCTCTCTATCTCTAATCATCACTTCCGATAAACCACTCAATCAATGCTCTGGCAATACTATACCCACCTGGCAGTACCGGAAGATTATCTTTTCGGAACCATCCGGCATCCCCGATTTCAACACCGTCTACCTTGATTTCTCCTGCATCATACTCAGCAGTAAAGGCAACCATGATGGAATTAGGAAAAGGCCAGGGTTGACTGCCGAAATATTGTATGTTCTTAACTCTAATTCCCACTTCCTCCATAACTTCTCTACTCACACATTCTTCAAAGGTTTCACCCGCTTCAACAAAGCCGGCAACCACGCTGTATAACTCTGACGGAAAGTGATTGGCACGAGCCAGCAGAAGCTGGTCTCCCTTTCTAACTGCTACGATAATAGCAGGCACGACATTAGGGTAGCTATGCAGGCCGCATACCGGGCAGCACTTTGCCCGCTCTTCCTTTTTAAGTTCCGTCGCTGCACCACATTTACCACAAAAGCGGGTATTCCTGTTCCAATTAATGATTTGAAATGCTCTGCCGGCCAATAGGAATAGATCGTCCTCCATCCTGCCGAACAGAGGTCTTAATTCTCGCAACTCCATATTTGCCGGTGGCTCAGTATCCTCCAGGATTTCGCAACAGTAACATGGAAATCCGTCCCACTCTCCCAGATATAATGTTTCCTTTATATTGGAATACAGTGTTCCCAATTCATCGAAGAAAGGAATGCACGCCTTTTCCTCCGTTACTTTAATCAGCAGCTTGTTCCCACTGTACACAAAACAAATCGAGCTTTTCCCCATCTCTACCGGCATTATGACACCAGGGTTATACCTTTTATAGATGCTGTCTGTAATCATTTTACGTCTCCTTATTTACTCATATAAAAATGATTCTATCATAAAGCACCCTAATTCACCACCGCGATTTTATCCTTTTACACGCGATAAAAGCCGGGATACACAGCATATCCCGGCCTTACTTATACCACCTGTTCTTCTCCCAGAAATTTAAACTGCGCCATGAACAGTTTGTAATACAATCCCTTGATCTTCAGTAATTCCTCGTGATTTCCACACTCCGCAACCTTCCCATGATCGATGACCATGATCCGATCCGCACTCTGTATGGTAGAAAGCCTGTGGGCAATTACAAAGGAAGTCCGCCCTTTAAGCAGTTTCTCAATCCCCCTCTGTACCAACCTTTCGGTATGAGTATCAATGCTGGCCGTAGCTTCATCCAGGATCAGAATCCTTGGATTCGCCAGCATGGCTCTTGCAAAGGCAATAAGCTGTCTTTGACCCACAGATAGCCTGGAACCCCTCTCATTGACATTGGTATCATATCCTTTTTCCATTTTCATAATAAACTCATGGGCATTGACTGCCTTTGCAGCTTCGATAATTTCCTCGTCGGTAGCGTCCAGTTTCCCATAGCGAATATTCTCCTTGATGCTTCCTGAAAACAGGAACGTATCCTGCATCATGATTCCCATTTGGCTTCGCAGGCTTTCCAACGTAACATTCTGAACATTGTAGCCGTCAATGAGAACTTCTCCTCCCTGAACATCATAAAACCGACTGATGAGGTTTACTACCGTGGTTTTACCAACTCCTGTCGGTCCAACAAGGGCAATGGTTTCACCCGTTTTCACATGGAAGCTTACATCCTTTAGCACCGGCTGTTTTTCTTCGTATCCGAAAGTCACGTGCTTGAAAGTAACATTCCCTTTGATGCGAGGAAGCACCACCGCTTTTTCCTCATCTTCGATATCAGGGTTGATATCAAGAACTTCAAAAATTCTTTCCGCTCCTGACATATTCGTAATCAGTTGATTATAGAAGTTGCTGATATTCATAATAGGTCTCCAAAACATGGAGATGTACCCTGTAAAAGCTACCAGCAGCCCAACAGATATTCCCTTTGCACCTGAATTCAGCAGTGTCACACCATACCAGAAAACCAGTACGGAGCCGAGTCCCCAGGATATTTCTACCAGAGGCCAGAAGAAGTCATTCATCTTAACTGCCTGAATAAAGGAATGCCTATGCTGTTTTAAAAGTTCGTGAAACGTAGCTTCCGTATGTTTTTCAGCAGTAAAGCTCTGCACAACTCGAATCCCTGAGAAATCCTCGTGGGTAAATGCATTCATATTGGAATTTTTCTTCCGGAAAATTTGCCATCGTTTGCGCGATACCGTCTGTATGCAAAACATGCAAACCAGTAGAAAGGGAAGTGTTACCAGGGCCACCGCAGCCAGTTTGTAATTCATGGAGACCATGATGACAGCTACCGCGGACAAGGTGATAAACTCCGGAATCAGTGTCGTAACACTATTGGAAAACAGATCATTCAGGGAGTTGACATCCCCGATCACCCGGGCCAGAATTTTTCCCACCGGCCTTCCATCAAAAAAGGAAAAGGAAAGCTTTTGAATGTGAGTGTATAACTGCTGTCGTATAGTAAGTAGAATCTGATTCGTTACTTTTGACATAATTGTGATTCTCTTCCGGGCACATATCATGGAGAGTATGTTGGTTCCCACCAGCACCAGTCCCAGAAGCCCCAGTCCTTTTATATTTTTCTCCTCAATAAAGGTATCAATCCCCAGCTTCAGAAAATATGGATTCAACAAATCAACCGTTATGACAATCGCCATCAGCAGTAAAGTCTGTACCACTTGCGGCTTAAATGGCTTCAGATAGGTCAGCAACCGGCCCACAATCTTAATATTCACCATTTCCTGCAGCTTTTCATCGTCCTTGAAAGTATTAATCGGCATTATACCACCTCCTCTTGCTCTTCAACATCGTTCATGAATCCTATTCCTTTGAATTGTTCACTGTAGGTTTCAAAGTATTTGCCCTTTTGCTCCAATAACTCCAGATGCGTTCCTCTTTCCACGATTTCACCATCTTCGATGATCAGAATCTCATTCGCATTTTTAACTGCTGAGATCCTGTGAGCAATGATAATCTTCGTCACGTCTCCGCGTTTCTCCAGCGCCTTTTGTATCTCATATTCCGTTTCCATATCCAATGCAGAGGTGGCATCGTCCAGAATCAGCACACGGCAGTCCCTGGCCAGTGCGCGGGCAATGGAAACCCTCTGCTTCTGTCCCCCGGATAAACCGATGCCTCTTTCGCCGATTACACTCTTATAACCTTCCGGCATTTTCAATATGAACTCGCTGGCCTGCGCGTCCTTAGCTGCCGCCAGCAACTCTTCACCGGCTATATCTTCGGAGCCGAACTTAATATTTTCTTCAATTGTATCCGAGAACAGGAATGTATCCTGCATGACAACAGAAATCTGTTTCCGCAGGGATTTGATGTCCAATTCCCTGACATCGACCCCATCGAACAGCACATGACCTGCCGTACAATCATAGAACCGACCCAGCAAATTGATAACGGAGCTTTTTCCCGACCCGGTTAATCCCATAATGGCCACAGTTGACCCGGGCTTAATATTGATATTAATATTTTTCAAAACAGGTACTCCATTGTATTCCAAGCCTACATTACGAAACTCTACAGCTCCTTTTGCATCCTCCAGAACAATAGGATATTCAGGATTCGTAACTGTAGGAACTTCTTCAAAAAGTTTATCCATCTTCTTCAATGCGGCTTTGCACTGTGCCAGGATATTCGTCAGCCACCCCAGCATTCGCATGGGCCATATCAGCATGTAGATATAAGTACTGAAAGCAACCAGCATGCCGACGCTCATTTCCTCTCCGATAACCAGTGCCCCACCCACTGTAGTGACCAGCACCAGCACGATATTGGACAGGAATTCAATTTTGGGCTGGTATTTGGCCCACACCCTGGCCTGCTCTACATTTAGATCATAGTATTGTTTATTCTGATTTAAGAATTTCTGTATTTCATATTTTTCACGTCCAAAAGCTTTTACCAGCCGTACACCTGCGATGTTCTCCTGCGCTGTTGTATTCATTACAGCTCTCTGGTCGCTGATTTTCTCAAAGGTTTGACCAATCCGCTTTTCCAACTGAACTGCCATCCAGGCAATCAGCGGCATGGTGATCAAACAAACCAACGCCAGCTTCCAGCTTAGTGTAAACAGCATCACTGACGCTACAATAAAATATACGCCCTGTTCAATGCACAGCATGATCCCGAACCCGGTTGCATGCCACACATTATCCGCATCATCCTTGACCCTTGACATAAGCTCTCCGGTATTGACTCCGTCAAAGAAACTGAAAGATTGCTTTTGGATATGAGTAAACAGATCTTTTCTCAGGTTCATTATGACTCTGGAGCTTCCTACATCAAAAGCCATCTCCTTTGCATATCCCAGCACGGCACGACTCAGCGTAATGCCTGCCAGACCCATCAATGTTCCTTTAAACACCGACATATTACCGTCCATGATAACATCATCCACAAGGATTTTCTTCAAATAGGGATCACACATATCCAATCCTATGGAAACCAACATTGTCAGCAAACCGGTAATGTAGAATCCGATGTTTTTCCATACATAAGACCATAACCTTTTCATTTTGTCTCACTTCCTCTCTGTTGTTGTAAAAATTTTCGTAAGTAAACCAGGTTTTTCACCTCTATAGGTATTATACTTTTGACCTGAGTTCTCCCAGAGGATAAACGACTCTAAAATCCGAGTATTTTATTTTCCAGTTCCTTCAGGGTTCAAGTGTACTACCTTTACCGGCTACTCGCCTGTAACTTTCAACGCGCCGCCTCCAACTCTTAATAGCCCTGTTTCAGAGGAATAACAAAGGTGGCTTTGCCACTTTTGTTTGCGCATGTGCCTTTCCGAAGCATGAGGAAAAGCTGGCACGCGCATAAATTCAATGATTTTTTATTGTCTAAGAAAGAGAACTTTTCTAGACAATAAAAAGGCCATGGAAAGCTCCATGACCTTTTGTTAAAACTTTGAAAATACAAAAGGCCGCAGAGTGTTATCCCCACGACCTTGTCTTTTACACTGAAATTCCTATATGGTAAAAACCACAAGTGAGGTAGGGCTATTAAAAGTAGTATTTGCTATAAGATTTGCATTGCCAAAATATGTTGTTCTAAGTTTCATTATTCCTACCTCCATTTCTTAAAATTTAACCTCTAATAAGGTTCGCTAGTTAATAGTAAATTATTACAGTTAGATTGTCAATATATGTAATGAAATTGTAATATAAAAAATTGCATTATAGTTTCAATTGCTGCAAGCTTCTTTCAAAGAACATATCTGCTTGCCTTACAGAATCACTTTCCCTTTTTTGAGGAGTTTCAGATTCCTTTCGATGAGTTGAATCCTTTGCTGCACACAGGCGTAGGACCTCAATGGGTCTTCCGGTGTATTCAGGCAGTAGTCCAGCAATTTATCCACTGTAGTGGTGGCAACATGGCAGCGTGTGTCTGAGGATGCATAGTAAATGAAAACATCTCCGTTCTCCTTTGCTACTGCACCATTACAGAAAATAACGTTGGAAACATCCCCTACTCTTTCTTCTCCTTCCGGAGCAATGAGGAATCCCGCCGGACGATGCGTTACCCTCTCCGGTTGGCGTAGGTCTGAAAGGAAGGCGTATACGACATAACGAAGTCCCGCCGCTGTATTTCTCACCCCGTGAGCGATATGCAGCCATCCTTTTTCCGTCTTTATGGGCGCAGGACCCTGCCCATTCTTTACTTCCTTAATAGTATGGTATTCCTTCTCGTCGATGACTGTCTCATCCTCAATAACCGCCTGTTCCATGCTATCGGAATACCCCCATCCAATTCCGCCCCCCTTTCCTGTTTCGATAAACCCATCCTGGGGTCTTGTATAAAAGGCATATTTCCCATTAATGAATTCAGGGTGTAAAACAACATTTCTTTGCTGGGGTGAATTGGTTTTCAGATCATCCAGCCTTTCCCAGGTTTTCAAATCCTGTGTCCTCACAATACCACAGGCAGCAACTGCGCTGGAGGTGTCCCCTGCCGGAGCCGCCGGATCTTTCCTCTCCGTACAGAACAAACCGTAAATCCATCCATCTTCATGCTTAACCAGACGCATGTCATATACATTGACATCCGGATTGTGAGTCTCCGGCAGCACGATTGGGTAATCCCAGAATGTAAAATGATCAATTCCATCATCGCTTTCAGCGATGGCAAAGAAAGACTTTCTGTCTGCTCCTTCCACTCTGACCACCAAATAGATTTTACCGTCCAGTTCAATAGCTCCGGGATTAAAGGCACAGTTTACACCGATTCTTTCCATAAGGTAGGGATTTGTATTATAATCCAGGTCATATCGCCAGAATATCGGTGCATGCTCTTTGGTTATGACCGGGTATTGATACCGGTCATAAACTCCATTTCCCAGACCTGCAATTTCATTTTTTCTTTCCGTTACCTTTTTTTGTTCCTCTACCAGTGCCTTTAGCCTTTGATTAAATTGTTCCCTGGTCATTGAATAGCCGCCCCCTATAATTCTATATATTTTCACTTTTTCTATACACCACGCGCAGAAGCTTTTACACTTCTTCTTTGTGCGCTTGTATTTCCTTACTCTCAACCGCAAAAATCAGATTCATTCCCTGTAAAATCACTTTAACGATTGAGTAATGCATCTATTCGTTTTATCACTTCAAAACATGCTCTGCTATTATGGTAAGGACATTTCCAAGGTCCTACCTTTTCGGTTTCCATACTGGTGGTACCGTCGGCAAAGGATTTCCAGAACCACTCACCGCGGCTCTTGTCAATAATATATTTTCTGCAGAATTCCCACACGTTGATGGAGGCTTCGAGAAAATGCTCTTTACCACTCAACTGGTAAGCATTTAAAAATCCTACCATGGCTTCCGCCTGGACCCACCAGATTTTATCCGTGTCTATATGGTTTTCATTTGCTTCATTAAACAGCCCGCCATGGGTTTTGTCCATACCGTCATCATAGACTTTTTGTGCCATGGCAAGGACTATCGGTTCAACTTTCGCCAGTAATTCCTCGTCTCCCAGCACTTCCGCAGCTTCATAGAGCAGCCAGCTGCCTTCGATGTCATGCCCGTAGGAAACTATATGTGCCAGTGAGTTCCACTCACCATCGAAGAAAAGCTGAAATTGCTTGGTATCTGCATCAATAATGCGATCCACTGTAATATGAATAAGCTCTCTCAGGCTGTTTTCAACCCACTCCTCCCTCCACACCCGAAGAAGATTTGTATAAGCTTCCATGACATGCAGGTGGGTATTCATAGACTTTGCACAATTCATGTCCTTCTCACTCAGACTCATGTTATCCAGCGGCTGCCACTCCCGGGAAAAAGCTTCAAAATACCCGCCTTCTTTTTGGTCCCTGCTTTTTTCTTCGAGAACATGATATAGTTCTATGGCCATATCCAGGCTTTTCTTTTCCGTAGTAGCCATATAATATTCCGTAAAAGCATAAATACAAAAAGCAACTCCGTAAACCTGCTTCTTCGAATCAACAACCTTGCCCTTATAATTCACCATCCAGTAAGCGCCTGAAAATTCCTCGTCGATAAAGTGCGCAAGCAAATAGTCATAAGCCCTTTGTGCCATGAGTAAGTACTTCTCTTCTTTCAACTGCCTGTATGCCATTGAAAAGGACCATAGAATCCTGGCATATAGAACAAGTCCTTTATCGGCTGTTGAATGGATCGTAAGATCATTCGCAATAAAACCGTAAAATCCTCCACTCTTCTCATCCCTCGTGTATTTCATCCAAAAATCAAGAATATTTTGTTGGACCTCTGCTTCCACTTCTGAACGGTATCGGTTTAGTCGGCCTTCCATCCTCACTCCCCCATATGTAATATTACTAATTTAGAGCTTTAATTCAAGACTTGTCTATAAAAAATCTCATATATACACTTCAAATATAACATTACAAAATCGATTTGTAAACAATATTGTAATATTATTTTTATTGTAGTAATTTTACTTTTTGCATGACAAGTTTTGTGGTAAAATAAAATTATAATAAGCTATAATAGGAAAACCATCTGCTCAGGAGGAAACAATGGCGAAAAACGTAAGTATGGAGGATTTGGCCGGTAAGCTGGGGATATCAAAAAATACAGTTTCACTGGCTCTTCGAGGAATGCCGGGCATCAGCAGTCAAACACGGGAATTGATTTTAAAAACAGCCCGGGAAATGGGGTATGAGTACAAGGGAATTCCAAAATCCGGTACAGCAACTCTATCAAAAAATATCTGCCTGGTCATACCAAAAAGCACCTATGAATCGCAGGGTTTTTTCAGCTTTATTCAATTAGGCATTGAAGACGAAGCAAAACGCAATCAATTTAATACAATTTTACACTATTACGATGAAAACGAGAAGGATTTTGAAGCTCCTCTAAGCGTGAAGGCCGGTATGGTTTCCGGGATTATAACCCTCGGGCGTGTTTCCTCCTCTACCATCCATCAAATTCTTGAACTGGGCTTGCCCACTGTCATGGTAGACCACTACTTTGACGATAGGAACCTGGATTATATTATTTCGGATAGCAAAAGCGGCGGTTATCGGGCAACAATGCACCTGATTGAACATGGACATAAGGAAATCGGATTTATCGGCAATATCAAAGCTTCCATCAGTTTCTATGATCGGTATGAGGGCTATTTAAAGGCCTTGCAGTGCTCCGGTCTTCCGGTCAATTCCTCCTACATATTGGCGGATAAAAGCTTTGAAGAATTGAATTCCATCGATCCGACCTTGGCACTAAAAGAACTGAAAAGCCTTCCGAAGCTGCCTACAGCTTTCTTCTGCTGTAATGATGCAGAAGCCATAAATCTTTACAAAGTCTTGTCCTCGGCAGGTTTATCCGTTCCAGATGATATTTCCGTTATCGGATTTGATAATATTGATTGGGCAAAAAATGTTTCTCCCGAACTCACAACGCTGCATGTAGACAAGGAGCTGATGGGTAGAAAAGCCGTACAGAGACTGATCTGCCTCATGGATACTCCTTCGGAAGTACCTGAAAAGTGCATTGTATCCGTAGAATTGATCTCCCGGGGCTCCGTATGTAAACTGTAACATTCAACATATAAATACATTGTATATGGAGAAGCGTAATACTTCCTGTTTTATGCTTCTTCATATTGTTCCATCTAAGAAAAAGTCCCGCCATTTCCGACGGGACTTTCCTCCCTACACTGTCTTTGCATAGGGGTAAGGTTTCTATTGTTTTATTCGTTGTCTGAGAGCTTTTTTATTTCCAAGGCCTTTTTGGGACATTGCTCAACGCAAACTTCACATTTTATGCAGTCTGGATGTGCTACACTCCCCTGCTCCTTGAATTTCAGAACCTCAATCTCCATGGGACAGCGTTTTGAGCATAGCCTGCAATTTATACAACGATCCTCATGAAAAGCAACCTGCCTTGCAGCTCTCCGGGAAGATTTCATTCGTGTGACATAGGAAGCCATGGTCCCCATTGGGCAAAAGGTGCACCAGGTCCTCGGTTTGAAAACGACTCCCAGAATAAGGGTTAGCAGCGTTGTTATAAGAATCATTCGAACAAAAACCGTTCCGGTTTTAATAGTGTCTCCCCAGGCAAAAGTAAGCTGAATTCCAAATGCACCCATTAAAAGCACTAAAAACAACACCCGGAACCCGGCTGTCTTTAAAACCTTTGGAATATACTTACCTACACTGATTTTCGTGAGAATAGAATCACTAAAACTTCCCCGGGGACAAAAACTCCCGCACCAGGCTCTTCCTCTGAAAAAGGCTACTACTACAGGAGCCAGCATACAAACAATCGCTGCAATCCCAATTGCAGGATACAACAGTCCTCCCACGCAGAAGATAAGGAGAATTACCCATATCCATTCATGGATGAATTTTTTAACACCCGTCATTTTCTCAACCTCCATACATTTTATACCCCCAGGGGTATATCACTATTATAGGGTAGAAAATTACGCCCTGTCAATCTATTTATTATAATATTATGATTTTATAATATAAAAGTGATTATTTCTGGAATTATTTTTAGATTCCACGACAAGCATAGAATTGATAAATTATTCAATTATTCTGCAAAATCTAATAATGCTAATTGACACATATACTATAAAATGGTAACATTTATTTAACACTGTTTACTTATGAAACAATGTTAAATAAATTAAAAGTTTTCTACGCGTATAAAAGAACAAATAGAACAAGGAATATCTGCACAGCTTGCTCCTTCTTATTCGAGAAAGAAGACGTCATTATTCGCCCGGCTATTCCTGGTGCATTCCAAAGTGAACCTTCTGAAAGTACTATATTTTTATTTTATACGAATTCTAATAAAACTGGAGATGAATGGGTACCATGAAGAAGTTTTTAACGATCCTGATTTCCCTGTTAATTTTTGTTTTCATAGGAGCAGCCGGCGTATTTTTTTATGTAAAAGCCCAGCCGGTGCCCGTTGTAGAAATCGGCACTGTTGACCTGAAGAATGTGCGTGATGGCTCTTATACGGGAGAGTACGAGGAAGGGCTGGTAAAAGTCATTGTAACGGTTGACGTGGTGAGCGGCCGTATTAATACTGTAAAAATTGAAAGGCATGAATGCGGATTAGGGAAAAAGGCCGAAGAAATCACGAGGGAAATTGAAAAAGCTCAATCCTTGAATGTTGATACCATCAGTGGTGCTACACTTAGTAGTAGAGTTATTTTAAAAGCTGTTGAGGTGGCACTGGAAAAAGGTAAAAGGTAGACTGCCGCAAACGCTGTATAAAAATAGGAATAAAACCTCGTCGCTTCCGACGAGGTTTTATTCATCTGAGCAAAATAGCTGCTGCTATAAGAATCAGCATTATTGCAATCCCAATAAGGTTTCTTTTGAAATTTGTTCTTAAAAAAGGTATTTTATATAAGAAATGGTGTTCATATTTCTCATAATTCTTTCGTTGGATGAATGCGGATACAGCTTCAACCAGGTATTGAGCAAGATTTTCGTTTAACAATCCGCCCAACTCCTTTCGAGCAATCCTTGGATACCCCAAATGTCCGTAACTAGCCATTTTCTCAAGTATCTTCTTCGGGGAGATCATTTCCTTTTCACTAATCATTGTGTCCGGTAGATCCGTGTAGTTACTCTTAACCAATGAATCGTCAATATCCAGCATATTCGATGTCTCAATCCAACCTGCATGAAAATCGTTTGGATATTCCCTAATTATACTTTCAATTTGTTTGGGACCTTTCATGTCAATTCCAAGCTCCTTAGCGGAAAACATCGCTCCCATGGGTGAAAAGGCGCAAATGCCGTGCTTTTTATTTATTTTCACACAGGCCTCCTCCACTGCAATTAAATGCTTCGGGTCACCATGGGATGCAATGATTATAATGTTCCTGATTTTCCATTTTACTATATTACTTAGCAATTCATAAGTCACTCTTTTGACAGTATTCTGTTTAAAGAGAAGGTTCCCATAAAAATTTGAAGCACCTGCACAAGCAATGGGTACAGGGGGTAGAAATAAAAGGTTGAAATCCGGAGATTTACTGTGAAGGCGCTCTATAAGCTCTTTTCTCCAATGCTCTCCTTCATAGATATCTGTTCCTACCGGAAGATGGTGACTATGCTCCTCGATGGGAGCAATTGTGACAAACAACAAGGTTTTCTCCTTATCCAACTCTTGAATATCGACCCATGTCATTTCCATTACATTTTTTACGATACCCATAAAACGACCCCCTTTAAACTCATGCTTTCAGTTATCCATAGAGACGATAAATTCACCCGATTACAGGATACAGTACCTCGATTTTGAAGCTGCCAGGGTTAAATACTGGTTGACTGGCAGTTATGTACTTTTCAATGGGCGAACCACAGATCTCGTACCTATTTTCCTTTACCCAGTCAATGATTGCAGCATGGGCTCTGCCTATTGCGCTAAAAGCTCCTATATGTAACGTCTTGGCATATGTCCTTTTTTCCATAATGCCGGTAGAAAAATCTTCATGCCGAAGGGCTTTATTTACAGGAACGCACACCTCAATATCACATTCGTCATTTAGTGAGGCAGTATCGCAATCATGGAAAATAAGCATATGCGAATCAACAGCTTCCAGTGAAAACCCAAAGGACTTTAACTCGTTTATAAAAGGAATTTCGTCGGCCTGCTCAGAGTAATAGTATTTATACTGGTTTTTTTTCATCAATAAAAACAGGCTTTAAAAGTCCCATTTCATCATAAAGCCGTATTGCTTTAAGGGATCCTTTACCGATAAGCGCAAATTGTCCCCTTGTATACATATGATTCCCTCCTTGTAAATATGCCTGGGCTATATCCGGATTATAATGTTTGCCCCAAGGGCAATGTCAAATGTTTTTTATTTTATGATTTTCTCAGGCAGCACAAAATTGGGCCATATTCTATCGAAAATATATTAAATGATTCTCTTCACGATATGATAGAATTGGAAATTATGTGGTATAATGGTTTTTGCAGGAAACTCACATAATAGGAGGATTGATGCGTTAATGCTTACGGCGAAAATCAAGGAATTTTTTAGAGAATGCCCTTATTGTAAGTTATTCACACAGTATACCTTTGTTTTAATTATCTCATTCTTGTTCTCCCTTTTATTATCTGCTACCCTGTGGAATTCCGATTTAAGCCTGACGCATACGCTCATGGAATTGCTTTGTATATTTACAGCACTTTCCGCCTTTTTGGTGGTGTGGATTACCTTCAAACATACTGCTGTGATTAATCGAACCCTTGGGTTTGGTTTTTTAGCCGTAGCGATATTTGACATGTTCCACACTTACTACTTCCCCCCTCTTAATCGATATCCTTCAGGCTACTATGATTTGACTACAAGATACTGGATTGCCGGAAGACTTGTAGAAGCTCTGGTACTGCTTCTTAGTACCTATGAGGTAAAAAAATTAAAAATCAATCGATGGATTATATTACTGTTAACGGTTTCTCTATCCTTTGGTATATCCTTAATCATCTTAAAATATCCGAACTTGATGCCTATATTGTTCGACGGTAAAGAAGTACAGCCCATTAAGATATTTTTGGAATATGTAATAATGGCAATTTCACTGCTAAGCTTTTATAGGATTCAAAACCACCTTAACACCCAAGGCATATTGACTTACAAATACATTGGCATGGCTATTCTATTAATAATTCCGGCAGAACTATGTTTCACCTTATACCAGTCACTTACATCGCATTATAACGCTATGGGACACACGCTTAAACTAGCTTGCTATTATTTTTTGTTTAAAGGTATCTTTTCAAGCGCAATTACATACCCTTATGAAACATTAAGGAAAACAAAAAATGAGTTGGAAGAGTCAAAAAACGAACTGAAGGACATTTTAAATGGTCTTTCCGTCGCTTTAATGACCTATGATAAAAATTCAAGTGTTTCCTTTGCCAATGTAAAGGCCCTAGAATTGCTGGAGTGTGACTACACGGATATCTATGGGCTAACAGTCGACAAACTGCATCAAAAGTTTCTTTCCAACCCTGCAATAAGCAAAGATATAATATCGACTTGTGAAAGCTCCGAAAATATGGCTAATGCCATACAGTCCTACCGTACCTTAAAAGGAAAGGAAATTGTTTTAAACGAAAATGCCATTCGTTATAAGAACGGTACATTGGTAAGCTTACATGATGTCACAAAGGAGCAGGAGCTTAGCAATTTAAAAATACAAACCAGCACTATACTCAATTCTCTCAGTAATCAGGTTTTAATGACGGATAGTGAATTTACTATTATCATGCTTAACAAGGCACTTACAGATTGTCTGGAGATGGAATATGAAGAAATTGCAGGTATGGAATTAAATAAATTGTACGAAATTATTCAGCTTACTGTAGATCACTCTTTACATAAAGTAGACAAAAATACTATAACGTTGGATAGCTTTTGCGAAGGCACTTTGGTCACACCCAAAGGAAATAGAAAAACGCTTTTATTCCATTACAGTTCTATTGTAAATGTTGACGATAAAATAATCGGTCATATCGGAATATTTTCCGATATAACCACATTAAAAGAGGAGCAAAGTAAAATACAACAGCAAGAAAAACTTGCACTTATTGGGCAAATGGGTTCAGGAATCGTTCATGAAACAAAAAATCACCTGGCTTCCGTGAAAGGATATTGCCAGCTCCTTTCATCAAAACTTGAAGATGAACAACTTAAAATGTTCGTTAGACGAATTGAAAGTATTACAGCCGATGTAAATAAAGTTATAACTGACTTTTTATCTTTGGCTAAGCCTTCTCAAACCATGATGGACATCTGTTCCATCAATGAAATTATCGAAGCCATGCGATATATGCTGGAAAGCCCCTCCTTTGTTAAAGGTGTCCATATAAACATTGAACTTTGCGGCGAAGATAATGATATCAAAGCCGATGAATCGCAGCTAAAGCAAGTCATCCTCAATCTGACTAAGAATGCCATCGAAGCACTGTCCGATAGGGAAGATGCTTTATTGCGCATTTCTACCCGGTATGATGAAAGCCGGAACGAGGTACAGCTTTCTATCTCGGATAATGGCAAAGGAATCGTAGAAGAAGATTTAAAGAGGATCGGAACACCCTTTTTCACTACAAAGGAAACAGGAACAGGCCTTGGTCTAAGTGTATGTTATCGCATTATTAAAGAACATGGTGGAAAGATCGATGTAAAAAGTGAAAAAGATAAGGGAACCACCTTTATAATCTCGTTTCCCTGTTACGATATGGCCGGTGAATGTATTGCTTAAAGAAACCGGTTATTATAAGGATTACTTTGACCGTTTATAGTTATTTACTGAATAAAGGTTTATGGTTCTACAAAACATATATAGGAAAAAATCATTTGGAGGTAAATAATATGCAATTAGCTGCACACGAGGCACATGACTTACACGAGCTTACTTTAAGCTGTGTGAACTCTATTACGAATATGGCACTTTTTATGAATCAGGTAAAAGACCCACAACTTAAGTCCCTGATACAGAAGCATTTCCCATATCACGTGAAGGACTATAATACGAAAGTTGAGTATCTAAGTAGAACAAGCGGTGCAAAAACAGGGCTACCCGTACCTGAAATGACAAACATTATTGAGAATTATACCCAGTCAAGTACAAACGCTAAATCGCTAACGCCAAGAACAGATGTACAGCATCTGGATGACCGTGAAATTGCAACAGCATACCTTTTAACGCTAAAGAGGGCTGGACGTGAATACGCCTGGGCCGCTATGGAAGCCAGCAACCCGGAATTACGTACATTCCTTGAGGATGCCTTCAGAATGAGTTCACACCATGCTTACGATGTCTGGCAATGGATGGTTACAAAGGGATATTACCCCCTAGAAGCCGCCCCTGCCGAGACATTAGGCACTATGGCAAGTATATACAAAACCGTCCCTGAGCCTAGTGCAACGATTCAATAGAGAATACTTTTTAGCAAGGGCAACAGTAAACCGTATCACTGCTGCCTTTTTGTTTTCTCTATGAATGATATTGTTCGAATTATGTAGTATAAATTTCAAGGCTATATAAATCTATTGAGAATATTGAGAATTCTGTGACAGATAGAGATAATATTATCCAAATAAAAAAGCTCGCCGATTTCCGACGAGCTTTTGTTTAGTGGAGCATAGGGGACTTGAACCCCTGACCCCCACACTGCCAGATTGAGGGGGTATATAATGGTTTGTATTGCGTAATCCTGCAAAGCCCTTTATTACTAAGTATCGCAGCGCCCTTATTTAAGTTTCATAAGGTCAAAAATAGGCACTTTATATGTCTCGAGTTTGTATATGCATTTGTACAAACGCATATACTTTTTGGCAGAGTACAGTTACTGGCGCAGATGCTCCTATTACTCTGTTTTACAGGGTATGTTCATAACTATGGGATACGAAATTACCGATATTTACTCAACTTGAAGTTCGATTAATTTGTCGCACACTCGCTTACTTTTTTTAACTGCTCCTTAAAAATGGCACCAAAAAGGAATCTTACAAAGGGTTGTATGAAAAACAACTGCGAAAAAAACGCGAACGGAAAATTAAACACTATTTTCTGCATCCACTGTGCAAGGAACTCTATTGTGATACCGTTGTACAGAATCGTTGCCACAAAGGTCATCATTGGACACATTAAGCCAACTGTTGCACATATAATTGCTGTTGTGACTACATATGACTTGTCCTCTCTCGGATTTACAACGCGGAAAGCCAATTTTTCCGAAAGCGGACCCGCAATAAATATTTCAAGTAAAAATGCGAACATAAACTCAATTGCAATTACTTTGCGGGATGCTATAAATACCTGATTGGACATACCTCCCATCTCAATGGCAAGATTATAAAACACGAATAAATGCACCGTAATCACCACGGTCAAAAAAGCAAAAACTACTTTCTGAAATTTTGTTGTTGGCATGAAAAATACCTTCCTTTCCTTTCTCAAATAACTGTTGCAGTCTTTTAGACAACAAAAAAAGACACAGGTGGGGCTTTTGTACCGTAATCAGATTTACGTGCAAAGCACCACATGTGTCGTTTCTTTTCGTTCACTATTCGATTGCTGATATACTATACCATATTTTTTTGTTAAAAGTCAAGTGGATTAGAAATAGAATCCGTGTGCTTCGGTACTTCATCCGCTTATGGGAACTTTGACCTTAATATGGATAAAAGAATACCTGTAGATATTTCCAATTAACATTTATTTTACCCTTGGTGACACGCTCCCACTACATATCTTTTATGCGGCACTCCCATGTTCTCCCTGAGATGCAGAAGGAAGCTGCTAAAGTTTCTGCCAAAAAGTTATTTAAAAGGGATCAAAAATGTGGTGATAATGAAACCGAAAAGGACAAAGAAAAAAGCTGATGTTTGTACAAACGTCAGCTTATCCCTTGAAAATGGTGGAGCATAGGGGACTTGAACCCCTGACCCCCACACTGCCAGTGTGATGCGCTCCCAACTGCGCTAATGCCCCGTGCTTTTTAATTTTAATACAAAGTCAGGACAAATTCAATACTTTTTTAAAATTTCCATCGATTTTACTCTACGTAAATAATTTCCGTACTATAATCAACCAGCATAGCCCTGCCGTCATTCTCCACGAAGTTGACAATATTGGCCATCATGCTGTCGGCATGCCCGGCTTCGTTTGACACACAGGAAATTCCAATCACTGCATTCTGCCATTTATCGTTGGCCCCCACTTCGGCGATGGACGCATTAAACCTGGAACGAAGCCTTTCAATGATGCTTTTTATTACATGCCGCTTCTCCTTTAGCGAGAATACTTCATCAATATGTAAAACGACTTTGCATACACCAATAACCACGTTTACCCTCTCCTTCAATTCCTTTTACATCATGCAAATTATACCATTTTTCTCTACGGTTATCTAGCTTTTCGGAGAACATTGCCTTGTTTTCTTAAGGCTGCGCCTGGCAATGAGTAGAACAAGGATTGTCATCCCGAAAGCAATAATCCACGAATATATTCTAAAGTACTGTATGATAATAAAGTCAGTTTCCAAAAGGCTTCTGGGAAAAAGGCTTAAAACAAATACAATAATCCCGAATGCCGGAATTAGCGGTCTTGTATACCGGATTTCGAACGTTTTTGCGAAGGTATTAATAATAAGATAAAATCCACTGCTCAAATACATATAGGCCATAGTTGCCCAGGTTATAACCAGAATGGATTCCAGTTTTTCAACAAACCTTGCATATTTAATAACCCTTCCCAATTCATAGGCCGGTAAAAAGCTCCTCAGGGTGGATGGATAGTCAAACACAAGAAGATAGGCTCCCGTTAAGGAGATCATAAAAAACATGGAAGCAACAACTGACACCCAACCCGCTTTCTTGAAATCCTGGAACCTCTTTAGATATGGCGCCAGAAGAAAAAGTACAAACAACTCAGAGAATTCTGAGATGCGAGGCGCTCCACCGATAAAAAGTGCATTCGGTCCCTCCCCCAATAATGGAAACAAGTTAGAAAAATCATAACTTGGAGCCAGTCCTATAATGTATATCAAAAAGGCAATAATGCTGACGGGTACCAGTACTGCCTGAAACCGGACAATGGCTTCCAGTCCCAGGTATGCGCCAATTAGTGTACCCACCATAAAAAAAATAAGGATATAGCTGATGGGAGATCGATTAAAGGCCATTGTGATCATTTGCTCTCCAAACTGACGCAAGGAAAAGGAAACAATAAACAGCAGGAATGCTACCGCAGTCAATCCTACCAGCATTCTGCCCGGCTTCCCTCCAGCCAGTTCACTAATCTCAATAATGTCCTTCCCCCCGAAGGGAGCATATAACTTCAATATAAAAAATAAAAGGAGAAGGGTAAGCAAACCGGTATACAGTCCCACCATCCAGCCTGCAGTGCCTGCAATCTCCACATTTACTCTGGGATAATTCAGAACTACCTTTGTTCCTATCAGTGTGATCAGTATACAAGTACATTCCCATTTTCCAAAGAATATTTTTCGCTCCATTACTCCTGTCACCTTTCACAGTTAAAACTTTACTTCCTAAAATAAATGGAATATATAGGAAGAACTATAGTGGTTAGCGCCAAAACAAATACCATCACAGCTCCCAGTTTGTTTTCCTTTTTCCAGGTCCATATTCCAAAGCTTACCGTATAAACAAATGTCCAAATAAGGATCGCAAATATAAGTATTCTCCCTACAATCATATGACTAAAATTCCTTTCCTTCGCTAGATCTTGCTTCAACCGGCCTCACAACCAATCCCGGCCTTCGAATCTTCAAATCCATATCTACGGTAAATTCCGCATCCTTATACCGGCTCAGCCAGTTATAATCTCTCCATTCAGGGAAGACCAGAAACTTTTTCTTTACTTCCTTTCCAAAACCACAAATATCCGATTGGAACTCCTTTGCAGTTTTATTCAAAAATTGAAGCATCTCACCTTTTAGATATTCTTCTGCCGCCGCTTCCAATGTAGGGGTATTTTCGGGACTTTCATAGTTGAATCCGCTGTCGATGGATACAATATCGGCTTCCAACTGTATTTTGCTGTGGACTATGGGTTTCGTACCGGAAATATCCACTTTCTTTTCCGGGATCCTGCTTTGTTTAACATTTAACAGTACATATTGGCTTTCGTCCTTAGGGTCTTTGAAAGAGATATAAGATTGCTCATACTTACCGGTTACCATGAGATACATCATAGATTGCTGCCCATCAAGTTCCCCTACCATTTTTGACCCGTTGAATACGGCCAATCCCATTAACTCTGCCTCTGAATCGTAAGCTTTAGGAATATCGCCTGCTTTATAGTCTCCTTCCAATGGCTGTGTCCGTCCTTTTTCAGCATAGGTTGATCCTGCAGTGCTAAATTCCTTTGAGGATTTATACTTCCCTACACCAGCGAGAGTAGCCACCGCTTGTGAATCATCCTCTACCAGACCTGCGTATACATCCGAAAGTTTTGAATTGGTAGTGAACCCTGTAAATCGATAGGTACCAAAATAGGCTTCGAAAAGCCTGGAAGCATTCGCCTGAAGTTTCGGCTGAGCTTTCCGGATAAATTCTTCTGCTGAGTTTTTTGAAATGGCCACGTACATACTCCCACGAAATTCTCTGCTTCGGAGAAAAGCACTGACATATTTGTGTATTCCTTCCCGGGCAAGTTCCTCCGAAAAAATGATTATTTTAGCATGAGATATATTGATTTGTTTTGATATATAACTGTTTGCAAGATTCAAACCGGAAAAAACCGAATTTGTTTCCAGGGTGGTTATGGGGGATTCGCCCCCTCCTGGACTTTTGCTGCTTTCCTCACCGCCCCCACCCTTGGTACTGGCGAACTGTAATGTCAACTTAATGTCATTGGCAGTTCCCTTATCCACCCCGATGGCCATGGCATAGGCCATATCATCAACTTCCCTGCTGTCAAAGCATCCGGAAAAAATGAAACACAGTGAACCTATGAGTACAATCATAAGATATCGTTTTAATTTTGACATTTCCGTACCTCCTTATTCCTCTTTCTTTTAAAAGTGGCTAAAGATAATAAAAGGATGGGCAGCGCGATAACTAAAATCCACACATATGTCCTGAAATATTTAACCTCAATATCTATGACTGTCATAAGACTTTGCGGTAGAAAACTTAGTGTAAATATAATGATGCCTAAGGGAATAATAAGCGGTCTGATATATTCCAAATTAAAAGCTTTTTTCACCATTAATAATGCAAAGTAAAAGACAGCGCTCAAATAGAGCATACCTGAAGCAGCCCAAATAAATACAAATATAGGTTCCCCCCGCTGAATAAACCTTCCAAAGGAGATCTCTCTCGCCATACTGTAGATAGGCAAAAAGCTTCGTATGGCGACGGGATATGGATTCATCAGCATATAGCATAAACAGGATAAAATCATTATTATTGCAGATAGAATCAGTGCCGAGTATCCAGCCCGGGCAAAGGTTTTCTGCCTTCCAATAAAAGGGCTGATAATCAAAATACTTATGATTCCTGAAAAGTGGGATACCTTTGGCATACTGTCTATAAAAGTTTGCCGAGGGCCATTCCCCCAAAAAGGTAAAACATTATCTATTTTGTAGTACGGACAGCTGGCTATGAGAATGACAGCCAGACCGAATAAGATAATGGGTACCACCATTGAGTGAAGTCGTACAATCGCTTCTATGCCTATATATGCAGACATTATCATTGCAGCAATAAAAAACAAACTAATAAAGCTTAAGGGAGAATTAGGCACTGCTATTGTCTTCATATTTTCAGAAAATTCTCTGAGAATTATAGAAGCGGCAAACACAGCATAAGAAAAGAATACAATTCCTATTACAACTCTTCCAGGAGCGCCGCCGACATATTTACCAATATCAACAATATCCATTCCCTCTACCGGTTTATACAATCTTGAAATGACTGCAAAGGCAAGCAAAATAAGTACAGATAGGTAGAGAGTCTCCATCCATCCTGCCGTCGCTGCAGTTTCCAGCATAAACCGTGGAAAACTTAGAAACACTTGCATGCAAATCAAATTTGTAATCAATGCCACTGTTTCCCAACGGCCAAACTTGATTCTACTCTTCATCGCCGGCCTCCTTTTCAATATCCTTTTTATACCATCCACGGCTTATAGGTTCCTGGCGATTCGGCTTCTTTGTATTGGCATAGTCCGGTCTTTTTTCCTGTTTCCATATGGGAGGCCGCATGAAGTGCGCCCATATGCCGTCCGATGTCTTGGGTGCAACAGGAACCATCATAGGTGCACCAAAGGATTTTGCATTGACCATGAAAAGACCCAAAACAAACAATCCCAATGTGAGGCCCAGGAAGCCTGCCAATGCTGCTAAAAATATATAAACAAACCGTAGGAGCCGGAAGGAAAATGAAAGTGAGAAGTTCGGTATTGCAAAAGATCCGATTCCCGTTACAGCTACGATAATAATCAATATAGGGCTGACGATATTTGCAGCCACAGCAGCTTGTCCCAGGATTAAGGCTCCGATAATACCGAGAGTGGGGCCGATAGGGCCTGGAATACGAATACCGGCTTCACGAATCAACTCAAAGGATATTTCCATAATGAGAATCTCTATCACTGCCGGAAAGGGAACCTTTTCACGGGAGGCCGCTATTGCGATAAGCAAATCCGTAGGTATCATCTCCTGATGATAATTAGTAATTGCTATATATAAGCCCGGCAAAAAAACAGACACAAATACGCCCAAATACCGGATGAACTTAATCAAGTTCCCATAAGGATATCGTAAATAATTATCCTCCGCGGATTTTACCAATTCCGTGAGGGTAGTTGGCATTACTAATACAAATGGGTTTCCACTCAGTACTATGGCCACTTTTCCTTCCGTCAGCATGGCAGCAACCCTGTCCGGTCTCTCGGTAGCCATAATTTGCGGCATTGGAAGAAAGGTATTATCTTCAATCAGTTGCTCCAATTCTCCGGTGTCCAACACATAATCGACTTTTATACTTTTTAATCTTCTTCTAACTTCCTTTACAAGGTCATTATTCACAATGTCCTTGATATACATCAATGAACAAGGTGTCTTGCTGCGCTTTCCCAATGTTATGGTTTCTGCTACCAGGTTCTCATCTTTGAGGATCTTTCTTAATAATCCGGTATTGACCCGGAGCAGTTCGGTAAATCCTTCCTGCGGCCCTCGAATAACCAATTCCGTATTAGGCCTGCCGACGTCACGATGTTCCCATCCTTTTACATCTGCAGCATATGCAACATCCAATCCATCAACAAAGACACCACAACCACCGAAGTTCACTTCGTCAATCACATCGTTTATGTCCCGGGTCTCCTTTACCTGGTTATGGTTAATCAATTGATTCTTTATGATTTCGGAAGGCTCTCGATCATCCTGATGTTTGGCGATATTGGCAAGGAGCATTAGAGGCTGCAAAATATGATTATTAATAATGGTACGGTCCGTGAGCCCATCAAAAAAAACTATGAAAGCAGCTCTGGGTTTTCCATGAACAATAACTTCAAATTCTCTGATTACCAAATCACCATTATCGGGAACCGAGTAAATCTCTTCAATAAGGGTGCGGTTTTCCTGTAAAGAGGAACGAACCCTGTCTTCCGGTTTTATTTCCTTCTTCTTTGTTTTTTTATCCTCATTCCTTATGGAAGATTTCCTGTCCTTTTCAATGTTACTATGGTCTTTTCTTAAAATTAGCTCTCCATTTTTTCTTCTTTTTGGTATGTACCTATTTATGTCTTCCTTATCATTTTCCTTAAACTTTTTATTATCCCTTTGTTTTGAATTTTCTTGCTCCTCCGGTTTTGACTGTAATTCCTCATCCTCATTTTCCTTAAGAATAAACTTTTCTGCTTTTACCGGCTCGCTGAACCATATATATTTTTTTATAATGCTTTTGATTCCAGGCAATCGTACCACTCCTTCAAAACGCAAATGCATAGGTCTTTCATCATTTATTTCTCCTATATTATGAGTGAATCCTATTGCAAATATGCAAAAACAGTTGAAGTCTCAACTGTTTTTGCATATTTATATACTTTACTTTCTTTTAAAATTTAATATCGCCTACGCTGCCATTGCCCATTTTAACCAAATAGACATCCCATTCTCTCTCTCCGAGGATCTTCGCGAATTTCTTATCAAAAACAGCAAAGTCAAATCGATTTTTCCCTTTGATTGCATTGCCTGTATCCATGGCCACGGCGTATCCAAGCCCTTTTATATAAAAAACCGTACCAAAAGGCCAGTAGTTGCTATCAATAGCAATGGATACACCCGGAATGATAGCTTTTCCTGAATTCGTGATTCCTTTGCTGTTTCCACATTCGTCCTTACTGGGTGTGTATGCCGTACCAAGGAATTTTCCCATATAATTCGCTCGATCGGCTTCCCCTCTGTTGCTGATTCCATTAAACCGGGTATAACTCTGAGGTTTTATTCCAACAGAAGCGGCCAGTTTTAATGAGTTCTGCAATGCGATATTATCTTCCTCCAGGCGGGCAACTTTTTTGGAAAGCTCATTGTATTTACTTTGAAAGTCCTGCAATTGATTCAGAATTACTTTATTTTGATCCAACATTTCCATATTACTTTGCTTTAATTGATTGTTTTCACTGACAAGTTTTTCTGCTTCTGCCAGCAGCAAATTATTATCATTGACTATGGTACTTGCCTTTTTATAGGATTCACTGAATTTCTTTTTTGAACTGGTATAGTCAGAATAAATGGTAAAATATCCGATTCCAAGTAGTATCACAATTCCAAGCAAAAAAAGGTTCGTAAGTTTGAGCCAAAATTCACTTTTCCTTCCTTTTGGGGCTTTCTGAGGCTCTGTTGTAGGGTCCGCCTCGTCCTTTAGCATAATTTATCCTCCTACTATTGCAGTACGACTTATAAAATCTGTTTCTATTTTAATTTTTCTCAGTTCGAACATATTTATTCACTTGAAACCTTTAAAACAGGAGTCCTAGAATAATAGGACTCCTTGGGGTTTAAATGGGTCTTATGATTGATTAACTTTTTTTCAGGTATCGGTTAAAATAATACTATGAACAAATGGATTTACAGGGGTGTTAAACATGGCTGAAATGATTTCATGCAAAATATGCGGCAGATTTTTTGAACCAAATAGTTTTCTGAATATCTGCAGTGTATGCAAAACAAGGGATGATGAGATATATGGCAAACTGAGGGATTATCTTATTCAGAATCCGCGTTCAAAAATATATGATGTGTCAAAACTATTGGATATTCCTGTTTATCACATACGCCGCTATCTGCGGGAAGAACGACTTGAAATCGTTGAAAAGGATAATAGCTTTCTAACCTGTGAAAAGTGTGGAAAGCCGCTTCGTTCAGGCCGTTTTTGCAAGGATTGCCGTGTCGAAGATAAAAACAGCTCTGCTTTTGCAGAGACAGCACAGGGACATCGAAACTCTCAAATGCCTGTAGAGCAGACCGAAAGAGATGCTAATCAAAGGATTAAATATATCAGCGGAAACAATGACAAGCTAAAGCGAGTATCCATTTAGGATAAATCATTTCCCCAAAAATGCCAGCTGCACTCACAGCTGGCATTTCTATTCGTTTCGGTTATATTTTCACTCTTTCTTTTCATAGATCTTCTTGTATACGGAATAATAGTTCTGAACTTTTTTAACATAATTCTCTGTTTCCTTAAAAGGAATTTTATCAAGAGTAGACCCTGATTTACTGTATCGCGTGTCCTTAAGCCATTCGCTCACATTTCCACTGCCACCGTTATAAGCAGCCAGAACCACCTGCGTATTATCTCCAAACTCCCGCATGAGGTTATTGATGTACCAGCAGCCGATAGAGATATTTGTTTCCGGGTCGTAGAGCTTATCATAGGAAAACTTTTCTATTTTTAACGTTTTCGCTCCCCAATTTGCCGTAATCTCCGATATCTGCATGAGTCCTCTGGCCTTTTTATGAGAAGTTGCCTTCGGGTCAAATCCACTTTCTGCCTTGATAATTGAAAACACAAGATAGGGGTCTACCTTATGCTGTGCAGAATATTTATACACATACTCCTTGTATTTAAGCGGATATGCAACTTTTAGCACACTGGTAGAACTGTTAATTGCAAATGCGATAATCACAAGAACAATGACAAGTAGTACTCCCAATCTTGATTTTTTTCCACGCTTTCTCAGCAATACGATCACCTATTTTACTTAATTTATTACGTTGCCTTTAAAGTATAGCTTTACCACCGCTTTTTCCAAATCGATGATATCCGTGTTATTTTCAATGACATGATCTGCGATTCGCGCATATTCATATTCCGACATTTGTGAATTTATTCGGTCCAGCGCTTCTTCATACGTCAAGCCGCTTCTTTCCATCACTCTCCGTATCCTTGTTTCCTTGTCCGCAGTAATAACCCATATTTCTTCTACCGTATCAATAAACCCATATTCAAAAGGCAGTGCAGCATCCATGACAAGAGTATCGTAATTCTTTTCAGCCTTTTCCCTTTCGATCTGCTCCAGGATTTCCTGCGCTATATACTTATGCGTTATACTGTTAAGCTGCGCAAGCTTTTCACTGTCAGTAAACACGACTCCTGCCAGTTTTTTTCGATCCAGTTCCCCGTTTGGGTCCAATATATCGGGACCAAAATAAGCAACTATTTCATCCAGTGCCTTTTCACCCTTTGAAACAACCTTTTTTGAAACTATATCTGCGTCAATAATCCTTGCCCCTATATTGCAAAGTATCCGTGAAACGGTACTTTTTCCACTTCCGATTCCGCCTGTAACACCTATGATCCTCAAATTTTCGCTCCTTTTATCCGTGACAACTCTACCCTTACTTTCCAAGCATCTTTCATTTATACTATTCTATTTTGTTTCATACCAATTAGAACCTGTTTTCACTTCAACCAGAAGAGGCACCCTAAGGTCCACCGCCTTTTCCATGCATTCCTTCAGTATTGCCGCCACTTGCTCCTTCTCGTCTCTATGGGTTTCAATAATAAGTTCGTCATGAACCTGCAGGATCAGCCTTGATTTCAGGCGGAGCTCCTTTAAGGCTCGGTACACCTTCACCATAGCTATTTTTATTATATCTGCTGCACTTCCCTGAATCGGCATATTCATGGCAACACGTTCTCCGAAGGACCGCAGGTTGAAGTTGCTGGACTGGAGCTCCGGCAGATACCTTCTTCGGCTGAACATCGTAGTGACATAGCCTTGGGACTTACCCTCCTCTACCGTATCATGCATATACTTTTTTACTCCCGGATATTTATCCAGATATCCATCGATATATTTTCTCGCTTCCTTCCGGGTGATCCCCAAATCCTTAGAAAGACTGAAATCTCCAATCCCATATACAATTCCGAAATTAACCGCCTTGGCGCCGGATCGCATGTAGGAGGTTACTTGCTCCTTCGGCACTCCAAAAATCTGCGAAGCTGTGGTAGTATGAATGTCTTCATTATTTCGGAAAGCACTGATCATATTTTCGTCCGAAGTAATGTGTGCCAATACCCTTAATTCGATCTGCGAATAGTCGGCATCCGCCAACAGATAGTTCTCGTCACTGGGGACAAAAACCCTGCGGATTTTTCTTCCCATCTCGAGCTTAATGGGTATATTCTGAAGATTCGGTTCCGTACTGCTGATCCTGCCTGTGGCAGTCACAGTTTGGTTAAAGCTGGAATGAATCTTGCCCGTTACAGGGTTGATGACCGAAAGCAGTCCTTCTGCGTAAGTGGATTTCAGTTTTACCAATTGTCTATACTCAACGATCTTCGATACGACTTCACTTCTATCCGAGAGCTGTTCCAATACTTCCGCATCGGTTGAATAGCCGGTTTTTGTTTTCTTGATTATAGGCAAACCAAGCTTTTCAAACAGGATCGCCCCCAATTGCTTAGGTGAGTTGATGTTGAACACTTCCCCAGCCATTTGGTAGATTTCCTGCTCCAAAATCTGAATCTTCCCTGTCAATTCAGCAGAAAAACTTCTAAGATCCTCCGTATTCACCCGGAAACCCCAGAACTCCATTTCTGCCAGAACCTCTACCAAAGGCAGCTCGATTTCATAATAAAGTTCCGTCTGTCCATTCTCTTTCAGTATGGTTTCCAGCAGCGGCTGCAGGGTCCATATAGCCTCCACATGAGTGCCGGCAACTCTGGAAAGCTTATCCAGTTCCATTGCTGAATAAGGAGTGAAGTTTTTTCCTTTACCTGCAAGGCTTTCTATGGGTTCTATAGTCTTCTTGCGATACTCCTCCGCAAGTTCCGCGATGGTATAGGTGTCCCGTGAAGGATTCAGAATGTAGGATGCAATCATAGTATCAAAAGCCAACCCCCGGAATGAAATCCCATTATTCCTCAGGTAAACGATAAAGTTTTTCAAATCGTGTCCATACTTTTTGATATTTTCATTCTCAAATACATCTTTGAACTCGTTGAGAAATACATCTTCACTTAAGCAATCATTGAGAGTAACGTAGATAGCCTGATCTTCTGCCCATGAAAAAGCAATCCCTACCAGTTTGTTTGAAAATGTCTCCACCTTATCAATCAGGTAAAGAATTGAAACTGCACCGGCTTGGGACATGAGCGCTTTAACTTCCTTTAAATGCTCCAACTGGCGAACACAATCCACTCTTCCCATAATATCCTGCACCACTTCCTCCTGGGTTTCTGTCGGCGGATGCAGTCTGAATTTCTCTATAAAGCTCCTGAACTCCAATCGTTTGAAGAGTTCATACAGTTTCTCCGAATCAACTTCCCTGCGCTTTAGTTCTTCCAGATTACAGACGTCTTTTATGTTCCTTTCAATGGTAGCCAGCCATTTGCTCTGGAAAGCCAAATCCCGGTTTGCTTCCAATTTCTCCCGGACACTTTTCTTCTCTACCTGGTCCAGGTTTTCATAAATGTTTTCTATACTCCCAAACTTCTGAATCAAGCTAATGGCTGTCTTTTCTCCAATGCCCGGAACTCCCGGTATGTTATCGGAGGTATCTCCCATAAGCCCCTTGACATCAATAAACTGCGTCGGTGTTACTCCGTATTTTTCCATAACCCGCTGGCTGTCATATTCATCGGTTTCGGTCTTGCCGCCCCGGGTTGTGGGAATTTTGATCCTTGTCCGGTCGCTGGCCAACTGAAGCGAATCCTTGTCTCCTGTTACAACCACCGACTCCATACCTCTATTTTCCGCACAAAGTGAAACAGAGCCCAGAATATCATCTGCTTCATACCCTTCATATTCCAACCTTTTTATGTTCATCGCATCCAGAACTTCCTTAATCACAGGCATCTGAACGGCAAGCTCCTGAGGCATTCCCTTCCGCTGCGCCTTATATCCTTCAAACTCCTTGTGCCGGAAGGTAGGAGCCTTTAAGTCAAAAGCCACACAAAGATATTGAGGCTTCTCTTCCTCCAGGTATCTATGTAGTATATTTAAAAATCCAAAGACAGCATTTGTATATAGCCCGTCCGAGGTTGCGAGAAGCTGCGCTCCCTGCAGCCCATAAAAAGCTCTGTTTAAAATGCTGTTGCCATCAATAATCATCAGTTTTTCATTATTCATTTAAACCACTTTCTCCTCTATCGTTACTGATACAGTTTCCCCTGTTTCGTAGGCTCCATCCATAAAACGCAAAGGCACGGCTATTTCCATTCCCGTTTCGTTGCTGATCAAAATGACACTTTCATCCTCGACTCTGTCAAACACCGCTGTTATAACCATTTTACCACCCTTTTACACTAAAGTGTGATTCTCCATTGTCCATTTGTATTTTATGTTGAAATAGCAATTTTTATCAATACAAACATTTTACACAAAAAAACAGCAGCCGTAAACGGGTGCTGTCTAATATTTGCTATTAATTTCGAAATTTGTACGTATTATTTCCTAAAATCACGGAAAAATTACTTTCTCATGAATGTGATGGTAATAGAGATCGTACCCGTTTGCTGTGTTATATGGTCTATCTCATTTCGAAGATTCTCTTTTTGGGCAAGCAGTTCCTCCATCACCTGTTTATCATAATGACCCTGCTTTTGCAATTGTTCGATCTTTGCGTTCACTTCATCCAGCTTTTGGATAAGGGGCAGTGTTTTCTCCGCAGCACTTACCGCTTTTACCGGACTCACACTAATGTTTGTAACCCCATAGGTGTATTTAAGTTGGTCCGTAAACTGCTGGAACCTATCCTCGGGAATTTGCAGGTGCAAGACCGTCTGTGTAGACTCCTGTGCTGCAAATGCACTCATGGCAGAGGAAGCCTTCGCCTTATCCGTTGTGGCTCCATAGAAAGCAGCCGCTATTTGCGTTTGGTTCAAGGCTGCATCCGGTTTATCTACTGCTAATAAAATACTTGTACTTTTTATGATCTGCTCACTTTTCCTCTTCCCATTTTCTCCGCTTCCAGCAGTTGTGGATACTGTCGTGTCCGGAGCAATTAAGGAAAAGGTCGCGTTCTCCTGCATTTTAATTTCAGGAACGAAGGAATCATCAGGATTTGCAGAAGCTCCCGGTACTACTTCTTTAGGCACTTCTTTCAGGTTATTTCCATAGAGTTCATCTTTTGCCATCGGCAGGTTTGGCTTCTCACCCATTTGATCCGCTGCGGCCCCTCCTGAAACATTCTCCCCAGCAGCTCCATTTGTTTTCCTCTGATCAGTTCCCGTTGTTTGATCTGCGGCCCCGTCTGCCCGGACATTCCCATATCGGTCATACGCTTCCATGGCAGTTCCCGCTGAAGCCGTACCTTTTTCCATCTCCTGCCTATTCGCCAGTGCTCCATTCATGGGGGCAGTGGAGCTCTTTGCACTCATCCTGTTTAATAACCCACCTGTATAAAAATCCTTCAACAATACGACCACCAATAGGCCTGCCGCAAGAGTAGAGAAAATCTTTACATATTTATTCCGCAATACATTGACTCCGGCTTTTTTCTTCGTTTCCTCCGCCACCTGCACAAGTTTGTCGTGCAGGCTCTCGCCAAAGCCCTGTGGAAGGTCTTCATCTCCGATGCCGGCAACAAGACTGATAACCTGTTGTAGTTCCAGTAATTCACTTCTACAACTGCTGCAAATCTTCAGGTGTTTTTCAAATTCACTTTTTTCCGTTTCATCTAACTCGTTATCCAAATATAAAGAGAACAACACTTGCGCTTTTTCACAGTTTATCACTCTGACCCCTCCCTTCCACATCATTTGACGTATTTTTCGCTAAAAAGTTCCTTGTTTTTATAAAGTGTCTCTTTCAGTGAGAGTCTAGCCCTGTTAATTCTTGATTTCACTGTGCCTTCGGGACATTTTGTAACCTTTGCAATTTCCTCATAGGTCATCCCATGTAAGTCCCGCATGATCAATACAACCCGATGCTCTTCGGACAGTGAAAGAATAGCTTGGTTTAAAGCACGCTTCAACTCTTTCTGTTCTGCAATGGCATCAGGAGATAGACCCTGATCTGCAATCTCTCTCTTCAGATCACCGTCTTCACTTTGTATCACTTCATCCAAATAGGTTAGCTTCCTGTTCTTGCGCTTGCGTAATTCATCAAGACACACATTGGTTGCGATTCGATACACCCAGGTTGAAAACGAGGATTCTTCCTTAAAACCTTTTATGGATTTATAAATTTTAATAAAAGCTTCCTGAGCCAGCTCGCTGGCGTCATCGTAGTTGCCCAACATTTTCAAGGCAATATTGAATACCTTCTTCTGGTATCTCTCTATTAATAATTCAAATGCCTCTACTTCGCCTTTTTTTGCCCTCTCAAGAAGCAGCTTTTCATTTTCACTCATAAATGCCCCCAGTTACATTCTTTAGGATGCCAGGGCATGGTAAAAGATTCCTGAATTGCTTCGCAGATCGCTATGGGATCATACGCGATGTAGCGAAATAATAGGTTTTGTTATTTTTCACCATACCAAGTCCACGGGTACCATCTCTTCTGCCATAAAATCCGCTGCCGAAAAGAAAAAGATGATGGTTTAAAACTATCATCTTTTTCCATGTTATCTCAATTTTGTTTATATACTATGACTTTATTGTAATTATAGCAGATAAATGTCCTCGTGACAACACAACAACATGGATTCTCTCCCGTAATTCCGTTTGGAGAGTTATTTTACGGTACAATCAGCGAAGACTTCATCAGGAAGATAATCCAGAGAAGTAACACTTTTGTAAACCATGCATAAAATGTTACTATATGAGAATATACAGATGTCAAATTTTTACACTCATCTTGCTTGCAGTATCACAAGCAAAGAAAAAAGGAGTGTTTATCTGTGGTGCATTTATCCCAGTCAAAAGTTTGATGTCCCTATGCCCACCACTTTGACGGAGGTGTAAATAGAATGAGTCGATTAATCGTTGTTGGTGGAAGAAAACTAAGAGGTGAAATTACGGTTGAGGGTGCTAAAAACGCCGTACTTCCAATCCTTGCTGCAACAGTTCTAAATGGTGGCATTAACGTCATAAAAGGATGTCCCGAGTTGAGCGATGTTTCTCTAATGTTTGACATATTAAGAGGACTGGGGTGTAAGGTAAGCGTTGAGAATGATATGGCTGAGGTAGATTCATCCACCCTTAACAATACGGTAATCCCCGATGGACTGGCAAAGGAAATGCGTTCTTCCATATTTCTTATGGGCCCTATGCTTGCCAGATGTAAAAAAGTGACTATAAGCTACCCGGGAGTGTGTGTTGGTCTATTGGCACAATAAGTTTTTTATTAACATTTCAAAGACTTCTTTTCCGACGGATAGAGTATATCCTTTAAAAAATAATGGAATAATAATGTTCGGTTATAGTCGTTTCTAAATGTAAAGCGAACGGCCTGCCACCCTCCTACCCCTTCCAGAGAGAGGGTGGCTTTTCTTTACGGAAGCCGTTTTACACTTTGGATTTGGAAATGTGTAATTCAGCAGCTTAATCGTATAATATGATCAGAAAGGAAGTCTGCAGGGTTAATGACGTTCATAAAAAAGCTTGATTGGAAGTACTTCGTGTTTTTTACATACTGCATCCTGCTGGGAATTGCCGTTTCCAAACATGAACCATGGTTTGATGAGGCACAGGCATGGCTTCTCGCCAGAGATTCAAGCCTGACGGAGCTATATACGAAATATTTACGCTATGAGGGATCACCCGGGCTATGGCACACCCTTCTACTTATACCTGCCAAGCTCGGGCTTACTTATTTTTCCATGAGTATTATCGCTGCGCTGATTGCCATCGCCGGAGTATACGTTTTTATTTTTCATTCCCCTTTCCCTCCCATTGTAAAGATCCTTTATCCCTTTACGTATTTTTCCTTTTATCAGTATGCAGTCGTAGCCAGAAGCTATGTGCTTCTCCCTTTGCTTCTTTTTCTTACTGCTATTGTATATAGAAACAGAATGGATAAGCCATTTACCTATGTGATTCTTCTCTGCCTTCTAGGCAATATCAGCATGCATGGATATTTTATTGCGTTAGGACTGGCGTTTCTTTACTTTATCGATATTCTTCGCAGGTGGTTTAAAAGCAACCGTAGATTCAGAATCAGAAGCTTTTCCTCACTGGCGTTGTTTGCTGTGGTTTCGCTGCTGCTCATCCTTGAATTAAAACCGCCGAAGGATATCATCACTTTTGCTGCCTTTAGCAAGGATTTATCCGGCTTCTATTCAAAAACCATCTACATGCTGAGTGACTCCTGGTTGACAACCATTATAACTCAACCGAGTTCCATCCGTATTGTTCATCTGCTGACATACGGCATCTTTATCGCGACCCTTATTCTTTCTCTGTTTTGGTTTATTTTACGAAAAAAATTACTCTATTTCCTTGTGCCGCTCATAGGTTTAGGTGTTTTGTTTACTGCAATTTACTCCAATCTATGGCACCAGGGTTCCTTGTTTCTCCTCTGGCTGTTTGTATTGTGGCTAAGTTATGAGGAAAAAGAAGACACATCCAAACTGGTTCGAGTAACAAACGTTGCTATGACTGCGGCACTCTCTGTAATTTTGGTATTCCAGATTTACTGGTCCTATAATTCCTTTACGTATGACTTCGGGCACAAGTATTCCGCAAGCAGGGATGTTGCCAACTATATAAAAGCAAGAAATTTACAGGATAAGAAAATTTATATGACCGGCTTCCATACCATTTCGATCCAGCCTTATTTTGATAAAAATATTTTCTATAACTATCATGACAATGAAAAGCCCAGCTTTTGGCTATGGTCCGGTGCAAACAATATTTACCGGGAGCCCTACCTTTACCTGGAGAAATATAACCCTGATATTATTATCATGGGGGTAAAGGATTATAAAAACAAGCTAACACCCCTGGATAGCTCCATGCTGCCCTATATTCCCGGTTATAATCTCGTTCAGTGCTTTGATGGTTGTCTCTATTGGAAAAACAGTCCCTATGAAACCGACTCCTTTGCCATCTATGAAAGATCCGATTCTGGGGAGTCATACTAGGAAAAACTTTTATTGAATCACCGCCGAGTAGGAATAGGTTACTCCATCCTTCTCCTTCTCTAGGTTTGCAGGAATCAGGCAAATTTCATCATACACATCGTTAAAATTTTTAAATATGACTTCCGAACGGTCATAAACACCGCTGGATACAATTTCTATAATGGAATACTGCTTTTCTCCACGCTTTTTTCTCTGCAGTTTGAAGCCCCATCGAACTCCTCGGGCTTCATCGATTGAGATTTTCAGATCATTTCCATCCTTTGATGCAGACTTTTTAAACAGTTGATAGTTTGAAGACAAGTGATCCAACTGATTCCGCACCCTGGCTATGGGATAGCTTGAATAGGTGTTTTGAATGGCAGCGGAAGTTTCCCATACATCCCCCTCTTTATAATACTGGGATGGAATATAGTTACATGCCGTAAAGCGGTTGAATTCGGTTCCCAAATCCTTTTGGGGATATTTGTCCTTTATGGCTCTGTCAATAGCATTTAAACTGTTGTTATACCCTGCCGCCTGTACTTCCCATATCTTCTTTATGGTTTCATATCCTCCCAGATTTTCTGCAAGGTATTTTGCAAATACAACACCACTGTAAGTATTAACATCTAATGACTTATGGGGTGAAGAGAAAAAGCTCTCCAGATACCGGATATAATCGTTGATTCCATCATACAGCTCATCTTCGTTCCATGTCGCTGAGGCCTCTTTCCACCAGGTATCCGCATCCGCATTGTATGAATTTTGCACCGCATGGAAAAATTCATGGGCGGCAGTTACTTTCATACACGCTTCTCTGCTTTTGTCAAACCCCTTTTCATTTGAATAGTTATTATCCAGTGAGATGAAGCTGGATGAAGCTCTAGCTCGGCTATTGGGATTGTTATAATATTTTGAAGAGAATGTTATACCATAAATCCCCTTCAAATCATACACATAGATATCAAAGTTGCTTTTGCCTGGGTCAAACAGAGGGGTCTTGAATCCGCGTTCATCACAGGTTACTTTTTTTACGTGATCCATTACTTCACCGATCTGTTCGATGTAGTACGGCACCTGTTCTGAACTCCGCTCCCGCATCGTTACCGCATTCTCTCCCCTTGTAGTGTAATGGATCGTAAAAAAACCGCTTGGACTTATATATACCTGGTCAAGCTTCGGCACTGGGGCTATCATAAATCTTTCTGCTTCTTCTCTCGTCATTCGATCTACATTTTGTTCTGTAACATACCGTTTTATCTCTTCCGCCATCCGGGTTCCGCATTTAATGGGAAGACGGGAGCGGTATTCGTTCGGAAGCCTTTTAGGGTCTGTAAGAGTATGCAGATAGTGATGTATTTTTGTGTCCCGGTCTATAATCCCCATCTGGTAAGCCAGATTTATTTTTGCTGTTGCACAGATGTTAGGTACGACAAAATCCATGGTGACCTGCTTTTTTAATTTTCCGGCAGTCACAAAGATATTGAATTGCTTATTTTTTAAAGCTTTGGGTACAGCCCTGCACATTCCCCGGCTGACATCCACATCAACACTATCGGAGTATAATTTCAAATTAGCTGATAATGCTCCCCCTCTGGCATCCCGGGCAATGGGATTCAGTGTAAACTCCGTTTCCATGGATACCTTGTTCCGGATAGGATGGTCAATCTCGATGGTTGCTATGTCTCTGATCGCAAAATCAGCATCCAGTCGTTCATCTGCTTCTATTAAACGACTTGTTTCAATCGCTCCTTTCCCTTCAGGCAGCGATTCTATATCCAACTCTACTGAATAAGTTCCATGCCCTACTATAAATGAGAATCTTCCATTTTCATCTGTTTTCGTTTTTGCTATCATTCGTTCTCTCAATATCCAAATCTCTTCCCCATTTCCCCTGATTTTCTCTTTCGAGCTTTCGTCCACTTGAAACAGGTTAATGATAATATCCTTTACTCCACTATCGGAAGCTTCCCGGTTCTGGCTGTAGTCTCGGTCAACAAATACCGATCCTCGTATTTCCTTGATCCTTCTTGGCATCATACAGGCTTCCTCCACTTACACATGTTATCATATATTTTCCAGTTTCCATACCGGACACGAGCATAACACCTTTCCTTCATTATGGATGCACCCACCCCGTATAACCCTACTATTTTAAATTTATCCCCTATGGTGTATATGCTTGTGTCTATAACTTTGATCTATAATTTTTCAATAAAAATAACGCTTCATAACATCATATTCAAAAAGCCACTTTATGTTACCTGATTGTTGGAAAAGTACATAGAAAAAGGAGGCCTCACAGCCTCCCATACCCTTTCTTTTCTGATTACTCTCTATATCCGAAGCCAAATCCACCGAAGACTCCTGGGCATAGACACAGGATTATTATAATAACGATAATAATCCATATCCATTCATTTCCGAAGCCAAATCCACCAAACCTCTCGTCAGCCATAAAAACATCTCCCCGCTTTCATTTATTCCCCCTCAAGGAATCTATGATATTATATTCCATAGCACTCCAAAGTGTTACAATCGTTCTCTTATTTACATGACACAAAAACCGCCATTATAGTTTCCTATCCTTAGCAGAAAAGCCTGCCCTTAACAGGCAGGCTTTTCACCCTGCATTTGCTATGTTCTCTTTTGCAATTAGGACTTATAAAACAATAACATAGTCCATAATTTGCTGCACCCTTTATAGACACCGTGGCGAGCCCGCAAAAAAGGCTATGTAATTATTTTTACTGCATCCTAGCAACCGGTATTACACCCGCCTACTCCCCAGAAACGGTTGCACCAGAACAGCAACAGGAAAAGAATGATAAACCAAAGAATCTCGTCATTGTCAAAAATTCCGCCTAAAAATCCTCTTTCAGCCATAATTTAACAACTCCTTTAATTTATTTGCTAATGTCTAGCTACAACATCATATTCACGGACAAAATTCAGTGTTACAACTAGATTTTTTAAAACCAAGTTTTTCTGAAAGCACAAAGGAAGCCATAGACAGTGGAGTTGTTCTACTCCCTATGGCTTCCTTTTGCTTTCTGAATTACGCAAACATTAATTTTAATACAGGTGATGAATCCTGGCAATCTTTACTTTTAAATGTGTTGATTACCTCCACAAGAGGTTCCATCTTTTCGAAGAACACAGCGATAAGGTCTCCCTGGTAAGCCTCACCCATGGCATGTTCCAATGCTTCAGCCTCCCCCGGAATAATTTCGATATGTTGTTTGTCCATTCCGCTTTGAATGGCTCCCTTCCGCAGGAGGTTTGCAACTTCCAAGGGTTCCCGTCCTCGCAGGTCCCGGTCTTCCTTAATGATCAATTTATCAAAGGACTTTCCTGCAAGTTCTCCCACGCGCAAAATATCCTCATTTTTACGATCTCCCGGCACTCCAATAATTCCGACCAATCTTTCGTGTGAAAGGTTTTTCAAGCCTTCTATAGTACGACTATAGCCATCCATATTATGCCCATAGTCCAATACTACTCTAAAACGTTCCAGATCATATAGGTTAAATCTTCCAGGATTCACGGCTGCATCACAGCTGAATGTTTTCAGGGCTTTTCTGATGACATTGACTGGAGCACCAGCCCCCAGAGCTGCCGCAATAGCTGCCATGCTATTGTAAATGTTATGTTTCAAAGCGCCGTCCAGGGTAGCAGGAATTTCTCCGATCCCTAATATTCTCCTTGTAAAGCCCTTCTCATATACATAAATATCATTCTGCTTGACATAAACTGCACTTCCCCCCTTTGTGACATGCTCTTCCACATGTGGGTTGTTTTCATCCAGAGAACAAAGGAATATCTTGCCCTTGGCTCTTTCTTTTATTTTTATAAACCAGGGATCATCCGCATTTAAGACACAGGTTCCATTTTCTTTAACTGCTTCGATAACCAATGACTTTGCATGTAGGAGGTCCTCCAGTGTATTAATTTCGTCGATTCCCAAATGGTCCTCTGTCAAGTTTGTAAACACAGCAACATCTGCTTTCTCATAAGCCAATCCCTGCCTGACGATGCCTCCTCGGGCAGTTTCAAGAACGGCAACATCGACAGACCGATCATTCAATACACGGCTTGCACTCATGGGACCTGTTGTGTCACCTTCCTCTATGCATTTCTCATCGATATATATTCCATGCGTCGTAGTCATCCCCACATGCATTCCATTTTCCATGAGAATTCTTCGGATCATCCGGGTGGTAGTGGTTTTACCATTGGTTCCTGTGATGGCTATAATAGGAATGCTGTGAGGCTTTCCCTTTGGATATATCATATCCATGATCGGTGAGATTACATCTCTTTTCTCTCCTTGGGATGGATATAAATGCATCCGTATTCCGGGGGCGGCATTTACTTCTACAACTGCTCCAAAATCCTTCTCCATGGGTTTTGTGATATCCGGTATTACCATATCAATCCCTGCAATATCCAACCCAACAGCTTTGGCAGCCAACTCTGCAATCCCCCTGTTTATGGGATGGACCTCCTCGGTACAGTCCCGTGCAGCGCCTCCCGTGCTTAGATTTGCAGTCTGCCGAAGCCAAACCGTCTGCCCTGCCTCTGGAATCGTAGAGAGATTATAACCCTGTTTACCCAGCATGTACGTTGCCTGTTCATCAATTTTTATTTTTGTCAAAGGCTTTTCATGATCTTCTCCGCGGTTTTCATCCTGATTCACCATTTTTACCAGCTCTTGAATGCTATGGGTACCATCCCCTATAACATGTGCAGGAATCCGCTCAGCGGCTGCTACCATGTTGCCGTTCACTACCAGAAGTCGATAATCCCTGCCTCTTACCGGGTTTTCAACAACCATTTCCTTGTCATAGGCAAAAATCTGGAGCGCAGCCATTTTCAATTCTTCCTCACTTCCTATGTCTATAAACACATGTTTTCCTTGATTCCCACTTTTCGGCTTAACAACCACAGGATATGCGATTTCCTTTATATAGCTTAGCGCTTCCTCCAGACTTGAACATACCTTTCCCTCAGGAGTGGGTATATTCACTTCCTTCAGGATCTGCTTTGTCAAGTTCTTATCACAAGCGATATCTGCCGCAATGACACTGGTCCCTTCATGTAAAGTGGCGGACATATATTTTTGATATTTCCCTGTCCCTAACCGGATCAACCCGCTGTCTCCGACCTCACTGACAGTTATGCCCCTTTCTTTTGCCGCAGATATAATTGCCTCGGTGCTGGGCCCCTTTTCATACTTTGTACAGGATTTTCTCAAAGCATTAACTTCCTCATGAAACCGGATTTGCTTGCCGTCAATAAGATTATTTACTGTGTTAATAATAAACAGTCCGCAGTTCTTTCCAATCTCCGGGTGAGTACATGCATATATGATATTGTATATATCTCCTTCTACTTGCCGTGCCTTTCCGAACTTCATGTCGTGCCCCAGCATTCTTTGCAATTCCAAGCAGAGATGTTCCGAAACGTGAGCCAAATACGTCCCCTCTTCCAGACGTTCCAAAAAACCACCCACATAGCCCTTCGAGCATTTATGGTCATACAAACCGGGAAATAACTCTATAATCTGTCGATTTAGATTTTTTATATCCTTTGTGGGTACATCTGCAAGTTCTCCAAGACTAACTTTTATTTTTACTACAGGTTCTCGTAAACTGAATATATTAGGCGCTTGGTAAACCTGTAATTCCAGTATTTCCATTTTTTTCACTCCAATACGTTATAGTGAATACATGATTATTTTGCAAGTTTCTAAATAAAATTATTTTGTAAATTTCGAATATATATGGATAATCCTTTCATATTTACCTGGTAACAACTTCATTTTTTTATTTTTGTACAGAAAAAAGGAGGTGTTTCCACCTCCTTTTCTACTTATGTAGCACTGTAAAATATGCGATTATTCTTTAAATCCGTAACCTCCAAAGAATCCACCGGGGCATAAGAGGCAAAGGATTACGATGATGATAATAATCCACCATATCCATTCAAATCCAAAACCGAAGCCAAAGCCTCCTCCGCAGCCTCTATCTTCTGGCATAGCAACCGCTCCTTTCCATGATTTATACTTTCTCGATAGTATAGTATTCAAGGAGCCATTTTTGTGTTACATATAGAATCCTGAATTACTGCAAAAAAACAGCCTGATTTTTTTAATAATCAGGCGATCGGAAACCGTTTCTGATAACGAAGAGGCTCTATGTGCTGCTACTTTTCCAATGTGAGGTTTTTGAACTCCTGCTGAGTGTCCTTTTTGACTGCTCTGTTCTTGTTTTCCGTTTCGATCTCATTATAGCCATTATTGTCCTGCCAATCAAAGGTATACCTGAACATACAAATCAGCCTCCTTTGTATCTATTTTTGTATAATTCCTATATAGATAGTATGGAGACATCGTCTGAATTTTATAATACCAGATTTTACTCAAAGCTTCCAAAACAGTAACAGTAATCTTAAAGCCTTTACTTTGGTTGATTAAAATAGATATCGGAAAATTCTATATTGATTTTTTCAATCCAATTGCTTTTCAATTCGTTTTGCAGGCCAAGTTTTCTGGCTCCTTGCGCCGTTTCCGCCGGACAACCTTTTTTTACTGCAGGAATTCTGACTGTAAACTTGCTTCCCTTACCCAGTTCACTGGTCACATCGATGGTTCCTCCCTGAAGTTCAACCAGAGACTTTACCAGGGATAACCCAATCCCACTGCCTTCATAGTTTCTCGTGAGCGATTTGTCCACCTGACGAAACCTCTCAAAGATTACGTCCAGTTTATCCTCGTCAATACCGATTCCGTTATCTTCTACAGAAATAGCAACATATTCTCCTTCATCATGAATCCGCACCTGAATACTGCCTCTATCCCTGGTAAACTTAATGGCGTTGGAAAGCAGATTCATAAGAACTCTTTCCACCATGTCCGGGTCACAAAAAATAATTTTTTCTTCTAATTCCGTCAATAAGGTAAGTTCTTTCCCCTTATCGATGACATAGGATGCAACGGATGCAGTGATGTCCTCAACGATTCCAACAATGTCACAATCCACAGCCTGTGAAGGATAAAAACCCGATTCGATCTTAGTTGCGTCAATGATATTATTCACCAGGCGTATAAGTCTGTAGCAGTTCATTTTCATGGCATCGAGAAGCTTCTCTGCTTTGCTTTCACTACTGTCCTCATGGCTCAGCATATAGAATCTAAGCAATTGCAGCGAGCTGAGTATCACATTCAGGGGGGTCCGAAGTTCATGAGAAATGTTTGCAAAGAATTCTGTTTTTAATTTATCATATTCCAGTGTTTCCATAGCTTTTTTAATAAATGTGATATTCTGCATCTGCGATAAAAAATACATGGGCGCTCCATCCGCATCTCTCACTAAGGATACACTTAAAAGAACCCAAATCACCTGTCCATTTTTATTTATGTATCTTTTTTCCATATGGTAGTAGTGTATCTCATTATCTAAAAGCTCCGTTACCTTGTCTACATCACTTCGTAAATCCTCCGGGTGGGTGATTGTCTGAAAGGTTAATTGCAGCAGTTCCTCTTCTAAATACCCGGTGATCTCACACAGAGCCGGATTTACTTTTATAAAGTTTCCCTCAATCCCAACAATCGCCATGCCAATGGCGGCATGTTCAAAAGCGCTGCGAAAGCGTTCTTCCGTTTCGTTTACGATCCCCTCCAGCCGCTTACGCTCTGTGATATTACGCGCAATGGCAGAAGCACCGACGACCTTCCCCTCCTTGTTAAAGATCGGAGACATGGAGACGGAGACATGAATTTCTTCCCCATTTTTTCTTTTTCTAACAGTTTCATAAGGAACCGTATGCTCTCCACGTTTGATCTTGTTCATATTTGCTTCGACCCTATGATTGCCTCCAAAATGAGTAATTACTTCGATATGCATTCCTTTAACTTCTACTGCTGAATATCCATATATTTTCTCAGCCCCCAGATTCCAGCTGGAAATAATACCCTCCAGCGTCAAGCCGATGATGGCATCCTCCGAAGATTCAACAATAGCGGCAAAGCGCTGAATCTCTTCTTCTACCTGACTCAGTATTTTCCTATTGCTTTCTTCCGATATCTCAATTTGTTTCCGCTGTGTAATATCGCGCCAAATAACAGCAATCCCTTCGTTCAGCTTATATACACACAGGTCGTAGGCAAGTGCTATCTGCTGTTTATGCATTGTATCCGCATAAGAAACCACTTCACATATAAAAGGCTCTCCCGTTTCAACCACTCTGGAGTATTCCTCGAACAGCCCACGTTCCTTGTGAACAGGAAAAATTTCAAGAAGTTTATTCCCGATGAGATGTTCACGGGCCAGTTTCTCCCTTGAACATACAGCGTCATTAACATACTCTATTATAAAATCAATAATGCCTCCACTCGGTTCCCTTACAGGGGAACAAAACCCAAAGCATTCCGGCATCTTATCAACTGCATAAAATATCGAATCGCAAATTAATTTTTTACTTTTGATATCCGTTTCGGTAATCATATTGCCCCCTTGGCTTCTTTCAAGATCGCTCTCATTGAACTCCTTTTAGAAATTTTATCATGTTTTGGGTCTTTTCACAATAAATTCAAGTTCTATCTATTTTCCGAAAATAACGACAAAAAAAGCGCCTGGTTCCAGGCGCTTTTTGTCGTTATTTCTTTATTTTATCCTTTATCTGCTTCTCAAGTTCCTTTTGAATCTCCTTCTTTGCAGCATCTATGCTCGTGTCTACGGTCTTTGTGATCTCATCCTTTGCCTTGTTTACATTATCATTGACAAGAGCACCCGCTTCCTGCTTTATAGCATTACCATAGGTAGCAAGCTCATTGTTTGCACGATCCAGTTCCTTGTTTACATGCTGCTGCAAATCGTTATTCGCCTGATTTCCCTTTTCGGTAAGAAAATTATTTATATCCTGCATTTCCTGGTTTCCCTCTATTCCCACCTTTTCATTTGCCTGCTGCACATAAAAGGCCTTCATGTTATTTATACCTACGCGTATCAATTCAATGATATTTGTATCAAGTACTGTAGCTGCATAGGTCTGTACACTGAACACAAGTATGGCTATAGCTGATACAACTGTTATTAGCTTCCTTCTTTTCATAAATATCCACCCCTTCAGTCATATTATGTCAACTCAAACAGTCTAGCATAGGATAACACAGAATATCAATGTCAATTTATGCAAAAAAGCAGGCTGAATCAGCCTGCTTTTTTGTGGGTTACTTACCGCATTATTGTAGTTTATTGTTGGACTCTACACGTCCGTCTCCCTTGATATTGCTATTAGTTTCATCAACCAGGTGCCGCATTCCACGTACAAGGGTATCATCTTCCAAAACACTATAGAGATGGTAACCCAAGTCCTCCCTATCCTTTAGAACTTCTTCCAGCACTTCTACCGTACCATAATCATCAAGGTCATGGGCGCGTTTTATCGTCTGTCGAAGCATTTGCTGAATTTTCAATTCATGTTCCAAATCGTTGCGTAAAAAATCCCTAACGCTATAACGTCCTTCCACTTCATGCTTAATATAAGAAAGCTCATGCTGAGTAACAGGATGTGCCGTTGGCACTCCGCCGAGTCTGGCAACCCGTTCTCCTATCTCATCGATATGTTTTTGGGTTTGCTCGATATGTTCATTTAAAAGTTCATGTAAACTTATAAAGCCCTCTGCACCTTCACTCAGCCAGTGGTGCTTGTTGTATTGGCTCAATGCTGTATTTAATGCACATTGATGATCATCCAGCATTAATGCCATTTCCTTGCGCACTTCATAGGGCAAGCTGATTCCTGACCCCTCCTGCTTAACAGTTCTCGGTTGCTGCCTGAGAACCATATCATGACTTGTCTTATGTCCCGGCATGTTTTCGTTAAATCCTGACTTCTCCAGATTGAATCTTCCCTGAAAATTACCTGCATTTTTTAAAGCCGCTTGAATATCCTGCGGTACTTTTGATGTGGTTTGTACTGGCTCCATTATAACACTCCTTAAAAATATGATTTGATGACTATATTACCCTTATGTTGTAAAAATTATTTGTAAATGTAAAACGGGCCCAATCGGGCCCCTTTCACACAATTCCAACATCATTAACTACTTAACTTTGCTGCTGTAAATTCAAAACGGTATCAGCTGCTTTCATATCCACCTGCAGCTGTTCCTGGGGGTTATATGCATGATAATACCCCTTTGCCATCATGTAGTTTGCGATTCTCTCATGGGTTCCGATAGCAACATCCAATTGCCTGCGTAATGCTTCTCTGACCTGGGGTGATGCCGATTCAGACAAAGCAACAGCATAGTTTTTAACTGCTGTTTTTGCGGAAAGCAGGAAGTCAGTTGCGATAATCTGATCACTCATGCCAGACATGTTATTTTGGTTAGCGTTTAGCATCTTTTCACCTTCCTTCAAATGTAATTTTGATCATTGTTTAAAAGTTTCACCAGATACGGATCCGGATGTTCCTTGGCCCATCTGGTCACCCTGCTGTCCTGTAAAAAGTTCCGACTGTTGCAGTAAGTTCCGCAGTTCCATAATGTGCCCTTGGGATGTGGTAAAGTCCTTCTGAAGCATGGTTTTCAATTCGGGGTCCTGAACTAAGGCGGACATAGCCGCTGATTTTGTAGCGCAGACATTTTTAAATGTCAGAAGCTCATGCAGTTCAAAAGTCTCATGGGGTGCAATTCCATTATTTGTTGCCAAAAAAATCACCTCCTTGTAATATAAACTCAGGATTATTATCCGCAAAAAATTGTAAAATACGCTATTTATTTCTTTTATTAGCTATTATTTAAAAAACGAGTTCTTTCTTCCGTAAATTACGTCTGTAAGCATATACTATCTAGAGTTTCCAACTTGCCTAATTGTAACCCTTGCCTTTACTTGCACATCAATGCCGGGAAAAATGTCATACCATCGTTCCTTCACCTGTTTCCAATAGGCTGGCTTTTGCGTTTTTAAAATATTGTTAAATTGGAAAATATCTGCGTTAAAATCCTTTTGAACTCTTTTTACAGTATCCACACATTGCTGCTCTATATAGGCTGAAAATACCTTTTCAACCTCCGCCAGGTATTCAGTGTCAATTTTTTGATATGCATCCATATTGATGTTTTCTGCATAATTCCCCTCGATGTTTAAATTTACTGTAAAGCCTACTTTTTGCCCATTGACTACCGGAATTATTTTCGATTTTACCTTTGTTACTTCAAGCGCTATGATCCCTTCCGTGTCCGCAGGGTTTTGTGCAGTGATTACCCCTCCCTTATAAACGTTTCGTATCAATTTCAAAGCTTCAATTTCCAATTCACTGAGTTCCCCTACCATTTTATCACCTTTGAAAACAACGGCTTTGCAGACCTTTAACTCATCCTTCGTGCTTTCCACCTTGGGCAATATAAAGTCCAGGCCTGCCTGGATATTTTGTACGGCTTCTCCCAAGTCCGTTCGATATATTATTCTTGCACTCACGCTTGAGTTCAATGGAATTTCAGCCAGATAAACCGAAGGATAGTCTTCAATCCTCGGAGTAACATCCAATATGCTCTTTGCATATCCAGGGCTTATGAATATTTTTGTCCTTCTGCGCATTTCGGGATCTCTGACAAAAAAGTCCAGAACATCTTTGATGCCTTGTGTCGCAACCTCCTCTGAAAGTATTATCGTTTGGAGATGTTCGTAATACGGTATAAAGCTCATACGTGAAGCCAACTCCCGATTCATCTCGAAAAATGAGTTTCCGACCTGGGTTATATCCCAGGTTCTCGAAGCCTCACCACCACCACCTCCTCCTCCTCCACTTCCCCCAGCCGATGTAGGAACGGTTAAATTGGCCTTTTTAATAATGGGGACCTGCACCGTCATGGCATACATTGGCTCACCGGAATGAAGCTCCATCATCTCAAATTTTTCTTCTTCAGCCTCTGAGGTTTCCAGCTTACTCTCCCGGTCGGTTTGAGGAATCGGAGGATATTTATCTATAGCAACACCAAGGATATAGGCCCGGTTTTCAATTTCAATCCGGTCCCAACAGCCCGTCAATATCGTCAGGCAGCCGCAAACAATAAAAAATATAACTTTTTTCATTTTTGAGCTTTCCTCCTTTTTTTTATATAACCGATTATAGTTAAAGCGGGTATGATTCCTAACCCTACAACAAGACCAAGAAACTCATAAATGGAATTAAGCTCATCGGCTTGTATCCCACTTTTGGGTATGACAGCAATAATACTTAGCAGTGGAAGATGGGCATAAACAACATATTTTTGATACTTCGGTTTTATGGAAAAAAACTCGCTTATGTTTCGTACCGATGAATACGTATATAGTAATAGCCATGCAAAGAACCCTGGTATCCATATGATAATAACCAGAGTTTCCAACCGTTCCAGAAGCGTTACGGGAAATTCAATGGATTTTGATAATATCAGGGTGGGATATACCATGGTTTTTATTTCTTCTGCGCCAAATACCATAATAGTAACAGCAGTTAAGGAAATATAAAGAATGGTCGATATGCCCATTGCTGCCATAAACCAACGAAAAACGCCTTTAATATCCGATATGTACCGGTGGAAATAAGTGATGATTCCATACCCGATTAAGGATGTGAACGCAGGCAGGGCACCTTTTACCGTGTTGATTGTGTTATCAAAAAGAATTGGTTTCAGGTTATTCGCTTCCATTCTCGAATACGGAAGAATAAGAAGCAAAATCAACGGTATCATAAACACAGGAAACATAAAGTCGATGGATCCCGCTATGACTTTAACTCCTCGTTTTGCTACCGAGATGACCCCGGCCGCAACCAATAGAACCAATACAATAAAGGGGGTACGGTCTAATAAGAATGTTTTCACGGTAGTGACAAAAATTCTCAGGGAAATTCCTGCACCGCCCAGTCCAAGTACAATAAATACGATCAGGACAACCCGTCCAAATACCCTTCCCAAAAGCAAAATAGGTATCTGCGGCAAATCATGCTTCGGAAACATTTTAACCAGATTATAGGATGTCAGTACACTCATCAGTATTGCAAGGACACCTCCAAGAAGCATTGATATCCATGCATCCTGATTGGCAACCATAACCAGGTCATGCTGAATGGTAAGTATGGCAATGCCTAAAGTGCCTGAAACTGTGAGGGTCATGATCTGCGCCGGATGTAGATTAGTTGCTTTCATTATCTTCATCTCCTTTTCGGATAATCTGCCTCTGTGTATCGTCCGGGTTTAAAAACTCCGGTCGCTTTCCGAATATTTTCTGCGGTCCGCGCAGGATCGAATCTTTCCAATCTCTGATCCGGTAGGGAGTTAATGGCTCCAAATACCCAACACCAAAACTCTCCAGGGAACATACATAGCCTAATAAGGCTAGAAGCCCGATGGAAGTTCCAACTGCACCAAACATAGTAGCTACTATCAAAAAAGGTATCCTCAATACCCTCGTTGCAAAATTCAAACTGTAATCAGGAAGGGTAAAGGAGGATATGGCTGTAATGGCAATTACAATAACCATAACAGGACTTATGACCCCGGCTTGCACGGCAGCCTGACCGATGACCAAACCTCCTACGATGGAAACGGTTTGACCAACAACTCTGGGCAAGCGGATTCCGGCTTCCTGCAATATTTCAAGAATAACGGTCATCAAAAGCGCCTCTATAAAGGCTGGAAAAGGCACTCCAGATCTGGTGCCCGCAATCGACAGAGCTATATTTGTAGGAAGTATTCCCGGATGAAAGGATGTCAAAGCTATGTAGAGGGAGGGAAGCAAGGCCGATATAAAAAATGCACAGTATCTGGCAAAACGAATAATGGACCCTATAATCCATTTTTCATAATAATCATCCACACTTTGCAAAAGCATCGGCAGGCTTACGGGAACTAAGATAACGTCCGGAGTACCCTCCACAACAATTCCGACTCTGCCTTCCATCAGAGCCGGAATTACTTTATCCGGACGTTCCGTTATTTGAATTAAAGGAAAAATGGTGTTGGGATTGTCACTGATCAAGTGGGATACCTGGTAGGAAGACACCCCATCATCAATATCAATCCGCTTCATCCGATTTCTTACCTCATTGACCATCTCCTCCTGTGCAATTCCCTTAACATGTACAATAATTGCATCATTTTTTGAGCGTCTTCCAATTTTATGGGCCTCAAAAGTCAAGTTTGGGTCCTTTAACCTTTTTCGAATTAATCCCAGATTCTCCTGCAGGTTCTCAACAAAGGATTCCTTGGGGCCTTTTACCGAAGGTTCCATCTTCGGTTCTCCTATGCTCCTACCCACCAGTTTTTGTGTTCCGACAAGCAGACCCTGGGCATAACCCTCAAAGATGATAAAGGTGCTCCCCGACAAAACTGCCAGTATAATCTCATCGAAGGTATCCGCTTCCTCTATGGTACTTGTACCCACCAAAGAATTTTTGATTACTTGAAGATTCACCTTTTCCTTACTGCCCTCGATAATTACGCTACCTTCAACCATTAATGGCTTGACGATGGATTCCTGAATTCTCTCCTCGTTCACCAGCGTATTGACGAATATCACAGCAGCTTGAATATCCGCACCTCCGACCGTTAGTTTTCTCTCTTTTATATCCGAACTGTTATTCAATGCATTCCTAATCTGGGCTATATTTTCCTCTATGTTCTTCGTTAATCTGAGATTCTTGTATGCTTTGTCCTGCTCCTTATAGGATCCTTCTTCCTTTTTCTTCCTACCCGCTTTAGGTTTATTAAAGAAATTCATACTACTACCACCACTAAAGATTTTTTCTTTTGAATTATTAGCATATTGTGGAAGAATTATAAACGGAAATACAAATAAAAGCTTTAGAAAGTAACTGAGTTGTTTATATTCGACTTGCAATTCTTCGATATGTTCCCAAAGAGGGCTAATTCTACATAAAAAAAGCACTGGTATTTTTCATACAGTGCTTTTTGATCCATTTAGAATTGGTGTAAAATATATTTTCATCTACAATTTTACATATCCTTCTCGGACAACAAACTTATCTATTATTATTTTCTGCACAGCAACTAAGTCACCGATCGTTAGGTCATTTGGGTGCAGAGTAATTCTTGTAAAGTCCGATGGGCACGGAGTCCCTAATAGGCTTGCAAAAAGATGAAGTGCTATTTTCACTCTTCTTTAGTAGGGTACTACATTTGTGGCTTGAGGTCCACGCTGGCCTTTTTCAATGTCAAATTGTACCCGCTGACCTTCTTCCAGAGATTTATAGCCTTCTACTTTTATGGCAGAAAAGTGTACAAATACATCTTCTCCACCTTCTCTTTCGATAAAGCCAAAACCTTTTTCCGCATTAAACCATTTTACTGTTCCGACCATTTCCTATTGCACCTCCAAGGGTTTTATGTTTTAATGATACTTTTGTTAGATTTTTTTGTATCATTTATTATTAGTATGTTGATATCTATCTTAATTTATAAATAGAGTTATTACATTAATTAGAAGAATATTCAAAACCACTTATTCCTTGCTCTTTAGGCATCTTCATAAACAGGTGAAGATCTTCTCACTTCTTCGGACTCAGTATCATAGTCATACTTCTTCCCTCAAGCTTTGGGGGTTTTTCTACGACTCCTACCTCTTTTACTTCCTCAGCAAACTTTCCCAGCACTTCGTTTCCGGATGCAGTGTAATGCATTTCTCTTCCTCTAAATCGTATACTGACCTTAACCTTATTTCCATCCTGTAAAAACTTGTATGCATTCTTTACTTTAAAATTAAAATCATGTTCGTCGATTTTAGCAGATACTCGTACTTCCTTCAAGGCAGTAACCTTCTGGTTTTTCTTTGCTTCCTTCTCTTTCTTTGCCTGCTCAAACAAATTTTTACCATAGTCCATTATTTTACATACTGGTGGTACTGCGTTGGGAACTATTTTGACAAGATCCAAATTTTTAGAATTTGCCAGCATCTGCGCTTCCTTGGATGACATAACGCCTAACATGGCTCCATCGTTGTCGATGAGTCTGACTTCCTTATCTCTTATTTCCTCATTAATCGGTAATTCATTTTTTCGAATCGCCAACACCTCCGTTATTATTTTTTACACAAGAAATTATATTTACACATATTCAATATATTGTCCAAAATTTTAAGCACAAAAGGTTCTATATATATTTTACGCGCTTGTATTTCCGCTTTATTCCTTCGCACAAGTTAGCTCGAATACTGTAAAATTGTTTCTAAATCCATATGGATTTAGAAAATGGAAGGTAATTAAAAAAGGAGAGCATAAGCTCTCCCTTTAACTTACCACCTATTACCGAAGCTTCTGTTGTTGTTTCCGCCAAAGCCTCTGTTATTGTTATTTCTCTGTTGCTTTCTTGCTCTTCTGCAATCTGCACATCTCTGTGGTTCGTTTTCGAAACCCTTTTCCTTGTAGAAAGCCTGTTCGTTTTCAGTAAAAACGAATTCTGTATTACAATCCTTACAAGTTAAAACTTTATCTGCCATTTCTATATACCTCCTTAATTTATTTGGATTTTTATTTCCTAACATCCCACTCCAACAAATTAAAGAGAGTTATATTGTAAAATAAATCAATCCATGTCATATATAGCGACTAGCATCATTACTATATCATAATTATTTGAAGAAAGCAAGCCTTTTTTGTAAATTTTGTAAATACTTTTGTTTGCAAAGCCTACTCTTTCTTGGATGAGGTCTAAGAAGCCCTGCAAACTTTTACTTTGGAAATCCTTTTCTCCTCTATTTCCTCCACTTTGAATACTATACCTTTATATTCAATGACGGGCGCTTCCTTCTTTTCAGGTATTCTGCCCAACTGGCCCATTACAAAACCGCCTAAGGTATCAAAATCTTCCGTAGGCAGGTCAACCTCAAGGAAATCTTTAACCGCCTCAAGATCGGTGGCTCCATTAATCAAAAATGTATTCTCATCCAGCTTCTCGATCTCTTTTTCCTCTTCATCATATTCATCAAAAATATTTCCGACGATTTCTTCAATTAAATCCTCGATGGTTATGATCCCTGCAGTCCCGCCGTATTCATCAATTACTATGGCCATATGATTTTTCGTCTTCTTAAATTCCTTAAATAACTCATCCGTATTCTTAGACTCCGGAACAAAATATGCCTTCCGAATTATATCCCTCAGGTCAAAGGGTTCTGGTGCCGCCTTTTTAGCGTAGGCAAGCAGGTCCTTTGCATATAGTATTCCGATGATGTTGTCAATATTCTCCTCATAAACAGGAATTCTGGAATACTTTTCACGAATCACAATATCCATAAGGGTGTTAAGTTCCGTATCACGATCAATAGCAACAATGTTTGTCCGGTGGGTCATGATTTCCATGACAGTTTTATCACCAAACTCAAAAATGTTATCGATCATTTCTTTCTCTGTTTCCTGTATTACCCCTTTTTCCTCTCCAACATCCACCATCATCCTGATTTCTTCTTCCGTAATATTTTCCTCACTCATATCGGGATTTCCCCCAAAAAGCCGGATGATAAAGTTGGTTGATGCTGTCAAAAATCTTACAAATGGCTTGGCAATACGTGACACAAAGCTTATGGGGCTTATGGCAAACATCGAAATTTCTTCCGGCTTTTGCATCGCTACCCTTTTCGGTACCAATTCTCCTAATACCAACTGAAAATAGGCTAACACGATAGTTATGAGTGTTACACATAATACTTTAATAACAGACTCATCGACGGGCAGTCCTGACGATACCACCACGTTCGTTAGTCGGTCCGCAAAGCTTTCAGCTGCAAATGCACTGGCTAATAACCCGGATAGGGTAACTCCTACTTGAATTGTTGCAAGAAACCGGCTAGGTTCACTAATTAAGCTCTCCAGTAATTTCGCTTTTTTATGACCTTCCTCTGCCATCTTCTTAATCTTCTTATCATTTAACGAGATAATTGCGATTTCCGAAGAAGCAAAGAATGCATTTACTCCTATCAATGCAAATAACAGAAATAATTGCACAATCAGACTACTGTCTGTTTCCATTTAATTGTCTTCCCCTTTCGATAAATAAAAAATATGAAATAAAATATTTTGACATGACAATGATATTTTAATGCCGCAGGCATAGAAAACGCGAGGATATAAGTTTATGACGGTATATAAGAAAGATTTTCGCACAAGATAAAAAGCATAAGTCGCCCTGTTCCTTACAGTTACTAGGGTGATCGTCCATTTATTAATTCCATTCCTTTCTATTTAATGTTATCTTTAATGAAAAATATACTATAAATTTTTATAGTTTGTCAATGAGTTTCCAGTCGCTTACATAAATATAGTACCCGTTTATATACTTTTATCTGCCTATTCCTCCGCAATTCACGACCAAACCGCTCAATACATTGTATTCTCAATGATTTTGAATTAGTATTACCCAAATAAATTTATGAAAATAGTCACGCTCGGAAGCTCAGTTACTCATTTCACATATTTATAAAAGGGTACCTGCTCAAAAATGAACAAGCACCCTTTCTAAATTCATTGCATGGCCAAGGTTTATAGATTACCCTTCCATTCCCTTTTCAGCTTTCGGACTTCCCCACCTTGTCAAGGTTTCAGGAAGAGAGATCAGCGCCGGCAGCAGAATAGGCATTGCAATAAAACTCAGCATTATCAATCCCGTACACACACTGATAGCCAGTTGCATCAAAGTCTGCAAACCGGAGGGAAATAATGTTGCAAAGGTCCCGGCAAGAATAATGGCAGCTGATATAACTACACCTCCAATATTTTTGGCCGCCTGAATAATTGCCTGCCTTGGTGAAAGCTCTCCATACTCCTTGTAACGCATCATCAGGAAGATACTGTAGTCCACTCCCAATGCAACGATCATAATGAAGGAAAAGAAAGGTACATTCCACGCCATTCCATCCGATTTCAGCAGATTCCGGGTCAGGAAGCCCGTCACAGACATGGCAGTATAATAGGAAGCCATCAGGGATACGATAATGTACAAGGGTATCTGAAAGGATCGTGTCACCAGAATCAATACGATGAAAATGCCAATGAGCACTATGACCTGTGTTTTTGCAATATCATTCGTAGCAATAGTATTCAGGTCATTTGTACGGGATGTCTCCCCGGAAGGTCCAAAGATCGCATTGGCTAAAGGGGTTCCTTTAATGTTGCCGGACAAAGTACTGTTAATCTCTGTTACAGTTTTAATGGCGTCATCAGAGTAAGGGTCGCTTTTCAAAGTAACCATCAGTTTTACCGTTTTTCTGTCTTTGGACATGAATGCATCCAGAGATCGCTGGAAGTCTTTATTTTCCATGGCCTCCTTAGGCAGGTAAAATGTCTTGGAACTAGATAACTGTGTTAAAAAGCCGGCAGTTTTATTAAGCCCGTCTCCGATTGCCTTTAGACCATCCGAGCTCTGTCCCATACTGTTTTTCAGGGTTTCCATTCCATTACCCAGGCTGGAAAGCCCTTCATTCAACTTTTCCTGTCCACTCTTTATATTTGCAAGACCCTCCGTTATTTTTCCCATGTTTTCTACGATAAACCCTTGTCCTGCACTGCCTTTTTCCAAGCCGTCGGAAAGAGCTGCCGCCCCCGCCTGAAGCTGTGCAAGACCACTTACAATCCGGGTTTGCCCTTCACTTACCATTCCCAATGCGGCATTGGCCTGTGTAAATGATTCCAGAGTCTGCGCATACTGGCCGTTCAGTTGCTGCATTCCGGCCGCTAACTGATTGATCCCGGTTGTTATGCCTTCCGCTGTCATTTTTAGTGCTATAAAGGATGGATCAGTGGCTAACTGCGGATAGTTTCCACCCAGGGTATCCACATATCCACCCAAACCAGTTACCGCATTTTGGATTCCAAGGATCTGCTGTGCTATATTTTTATAGTGATCGCCAAACTGTGTATATCCATTTTGGAGATTGTTATAGCCTTGCCATAGTTTTTGGGTAGAATCGTTGATCATAGCAAGATTGTTTTTTATTTCTTCGATACCGCCACGAATTGCTCCAGCTCCAGATGAACCACTTTGGAGACCCTCCTCCACCTGTTTAAGGGCTCCCGTTAAATCCACCAGACCTTTGTGCAGTGAATCCGTTCCTTTCACCAGCTCATTTACACTGGAAAAGTCCGGTGCAGCCAGGTTATCCTTTATCTGCATCAATCCATTGTAAATCTTTGTAACACCATCATTACTGGCAGTGACCCCTTCTGCAACAGTCCGGGTTTGACTGCTGGTATAAAATTCACTAATAGGATAACCCTTTGGTTGTGTGGGTCCGGAAACCTCTTCTACACCTTCAATGAGCTTGATTCGATCCGTCAGCCGGTCAATGGCAGCCAAGGCCTCATTGTTATCCAACTGTTGGTCATTTTTGAGAACTACCGTAGTGGGCATGGTCTTCCCTTTGCTGAAATGTTCCGCTACCAGGTTAAAACCTTGGGCGGAAGGATAGGAATTCCCCATATCCTTCAGACTATCAAAGGACAGGGTTTGATTACTGAAATATATGCCTGGAATCAATATAACCAGTATAGCTACCAGGGAAATCAGCGGATGCTTAACAGAAGCCGATGTAACCTTTTCCCACAATTTGCTTTCCTTATGGCCCTTCGTTTCATGGGAAGGCCAAAACAATTTGGGTCCTAAGAGCTTCATAAAAAACGGAGTGAGGGTCATTAACTCGATGAAAAGTATGAGGATACCGATGGCAACTGCATTACCCGAGCGGTACACATCAAATTCAACAAAGCTAAGGCTAGCAAAAGCAATGAATACTGTCAATCCGCTAAAAAAGATGGTTTTTCCCGCAGTTTTATACGTGGTAACAATGGCTTCATCTATGGAGTCCGTATGTGCCATTTCCTCTTTAAAGCGGTTAAATAAGAGAATATTGTAGTCGGTTCCTATTCCAAACAGTACAAGGATTAAAAACATCTGTGTCAAACTAGTAACAGGAAAATTAAATTTATCAACCAGTTGAGCCACCGTTCCCATGGAAGCAAGATAGGCGACACCAACAGCCAGAAGAGATACCACCGGCGTAACCACTGACCGGAATACCAGGATCAGAACAATGAGTATAAAGAGGATGGTGATAATTGCACTCCGGTCTACACCTTTGAAGGTGGCCTTTACAAAGTCATTGGCAATGAAATCGCCGCCTGTCAGATAGTGATCTACGGTAATATTTTTCAACTCATTTTCAATTCCCTTTGCAATGGTATCGACTTCCCGCCCGTTTTTTTCAAAGGTTATGGAGGCGATTAAAGTGGTTTCATCCTTCGATAGGAGTTGGTCCTTCGCTTCCGGGTTATCAAAGGAGTCCATCACCTCAATAACGCCCAGCGCATCCTTGTGGTTCTTTATCTCTTTCAAACCCGCTTCAATTTCCCCCATTTCTTTAGAGGATAATTTGCTTTCGTTATGGAAAACCAACAAGGCTGTGGAGCCTTTTGCATTTGTCATTTGATTTAAAATGCTTTCGGCAACGTGGGAAGGATACTTTTCACCGATAGTTCCCTGGCCTTTTTCCCGGATAATGCCGTTGATATCTGGCTGGAACACTGTCAGCGACAGGGTTGCAACAACCCATAGCGATAGAATCAACCATCGCATTTTGATAATTTTTCTCATTTTCAACGCCCCTTCTTATGATTATTTTAATAGGTAAAAATACCTTTTCCAGCTTTCCTTCTTCTACGACTTCTTTATCTCCCTGTAAGCGCAAGACATGCCTCCTTTAAAAACATAAATTGCGAACAGTCGTTCATTATTACCATAAAAAAATTTATTTGAACCGCTCGATAATATCACTAAAGTACAGAATTAATAACTGACTCATTAGCTCTTTGATTCTTACCTCATCATTACAGTTTCTCAATATAACAAGCATTCCTTGTACCAGTGATGAAGCAACAACGTAAATAATCAGTTCATCCTTGATTTCAATCCCTATGCGGGTAAACTTCGGAACCAGTTCACATTTGAGCCGGTTCTCGATCAGGTTGATGAGTTCTTCCGTAAAGTTTTCATATTTGGAGCCCCTACTTTTATCAATTAATATTATGAACTCCGTACTGTATTTATGAAAAACCTCCATAATTTTTTCAACAATATCCATGATATAGAGAACCTGAATACGCTGCTCTGCGTCATCGGTTTTACCCACATCGAAAAGTACTGTCATAAGCTGTGTATACACAGGTTCCATGATCTCATTAAACAGCTCGTCCTTGTTTTTAAAATATCGGTAGACATTTCCCAGGGCTACTCCTGCATTGTGAGCAATAGTCCTCATGGAAGCGTCCACATATCCATTTTCCTTGAACTCCCGTATTGCAGCTTCCAGGATTCTGTTTTTTACCTCTTCTTTTAAATATTGCACAAATGAACCTCCGTTCACTAATAAAAATAGTATAATATGTAGAACTTAAATTGTAAATAGCTTTTACCCTTTTCTTATGCCTAATACAAAAGGTAGTACATTTCACCGGGCTAATGGCTTTTCCGCCGCTGCGGTATTCCAATAATTGAATAATTCCGCTTTCCGAAAGCGGCTGCTAAAAAGATACCCCTGAATTTTATCACATTTGTGATGTATTTTTCCCTTATTCTTCAGAAAAATCGACCTCACTGCAAATCCTATCAATGTAAAAAGGTAAAATTCGTAGAACTACTTTTTATATATTTTAAATATAATATCAAATAATGTCAGTGAATGTAAATAATCCTTACTCAAAGAAAACAAACTTTTTGCTCTTCTGCCTTCCTCTTAAAGAGTTATGGCATATAAATACGGGTAAAGCCCTAAGATTTAATGTTTAAACAACAAAACCTCCAGACTTTGAGGGAAATATCAAGGTGAGCTTTTTATGACAAGAAATTTCCTTTGTATTTTTCATTAAAGTGCTATTCGACTATAGAAAAGGATAATCTTGGTTTAACACTCTTACATTGAATATCCAGCTCAGAATACATAATAAAACAGAGGTTTTAGAATTTTCTAAAACCTCTGTTTATTGGTGCCGAAGGCCGGACTCGAACCGGCATGTTGTCACCAACGCTGGATTTTGAGTCCAGTGCGTCTGCCAATTTCACCACTTCGGCGTCGTTTACTTGCTGCTTAAGTATAATAACACATACCTAAAGCTATTGCAAGTACTTTTTATAAAAATTTTGATAAATTTTTTCACCTTGTTATAAGCACCTGAATGATCTCCTTAGTACTCATTCCCTGTCGAATCCGGCATTCTTTTGCGATAATGTTAACGGCATTACCACTGTTTATCATTTCGGAAACAAACGCCTGGGCATCTGAAATTAGCTTGGCTTCCAGGAGCTTTCCTGCAACAGCCACAGCAGTATCTCCTGGGCTCACTGTGATGGTCACTTCCACCACTGGAGATGGTGTCGGAGTAATCGTTGGTGTTGGAACCGGTGTTGGTGGTACAGGAGTGGGTGATACCTCTTGTTTGGGCGTCGGTGTAATAAATATCTGGGACTCCCGTATCATCCCAAGTCCTTTTGCTTTTTCCATAATTTCTTCATCGCTCATACTTTTCCCAGTATCCAAAGATGAAGAATATACAAATCCAGCGGTTGAAGTTAACACTACCCCGATCCCGATACCAAGCAGCACGTTCTTTATATTAAACTTCTCCATAAATCCCCCTAGTGCATCAAATTCCCGTCTTTAACTTATTTATGTTCATTCCGAGGATTAACTGAACTTCCCCTTTTCCCATATTTAAGGCTTTAGCAATTTCAGCATCACTCATCCCTTTTTCCACCATCGCTAATACTTCTCTGTGCTTGTTACTGGCCACCTCCGGACGGGTTGGTGCTTTCTCAGGAGACTCCACCGCCGTTTGAGGTATAACAGTCTCATTTTTTACTTCCTTCGGGGGTTCTGGAATTTGCTCTTTGAGTTTACCCATTTGCTCATCGATTTTACTCATCATGGCACCTAACTGCGTACTTCTTTTATCCACCTGGTTGATTACATAATCAGAAAACTTGTTAAGCTCATCCAGCATTTGCTCTGAATCCTCTATCACTTTAGCCAGTTCCCTTTTTTCTTCTTCCAACCTGGCTGCATAATCGGCAGATTGCTTTTTATCAAGAAGTATCAACACCAGAGAAAAAAGAATTACTGTAATTCCTATTACACTTGTACCTATATAAAAGCCACTCATTCTGACACCTCAACCTTGTTATTTACACATACTTCCGAAGCCTTACAGCCGGATATCAATTCTGCTTGTTGTATATCCTGGGCCAGCGTTTTCCTTCAGTGCTTCTTCCTTTTTGCCATCCTTCTTTTTTTTCCGTTCTCCCGATTCACCCTGTTTCCTCTCCTGTTTGTCCCGTATGGCAGCCTGCTGGCTTTTCTCCTGTGAGTAAACCTGCCGGGTGGCACTCTCCGCTTTGTTTTGCAAATCCGAAGCTTGACTCTGCTGGGCAGCAATATTCCGCTGTGTGGTTTCATTGTGTATCCGTGAGACCTCCGGAGTCTTCGGAAGCATTACCTGAAAATCTACGGGCTTAATGGACATATTCTACACCCGCCCTTCCTTGATTTTATTTATCGATAGGGCCTATCCTCACATCTGCACCGTCTCTATAGAGGGTACAGTATTGTAGGGTTTCCTTAACATACATCATGCAGGAGCCTATGGATACTCGGGTACCGGGATAAATAAAGCTTACCGCTTTTATTTTACCCGGCAGGTCCTGATGCAGCTTCATGTCAAGCTCAAGCATTTCGCTTTTCAACTCTTTTAGCCGGGTAGACAAATGAATTTTTGTCCGTATGCTCTTCACCATCATTTCCCGTTTTTCCTCATTTAAACTACCGGCTTGCTCCAATTTCTGCAATATAGTAACGGCTTGCTCAGCCTTTTTGATGTCATTTTCAGCATTGCTTATTTCTTCTTTTACACTCTTGTACCGCTCTCTTATGGTAGGGTCAAGGCCTGTTTCCAGCTCGGTTATTGTAGCAAGGTGTGAACCGATGACTTTGGCCCGGACTTCACGTCCAACTTTACAGTTTCCTCCCACCAACAGTCCTTTTCTCCCTGTCAGTTCCAGGATATTTCCACATTTTACGGTACTATGCATAATGGCTTCCGAGGTAATATTGTTTTTTGCCTCCACTATACTGCTTTCGATGTATTTTGCTACAATATTTCCTCCGCTTTGCAGTGAACCTTTTCCCAAGCCATGCATTCCTTTTCGAAGTATGATATCTCCGCCAGCCTTAATTGATGCAGCTTCAACCACTCCCCATACTTCTACCGTCCCGCCTGCTTCTACCGTAAAACCGGATAAAACATTTCCCCGGATTACAACATTGCCGATAAAACAAATGTTGCCGATGGAATTATTTACATCATCCTTTACTTCATAACAGGCAAATACATTGATCTGTTTATCTTCATAACTGACTTGTCCATCAATAACCGAAACAGCATATTGTCCATCTTCACTGATTCTTACATTTCTGCCTCTCGGCAATATGGCTGATTTTCCAGGTTTCCCTTTTACAGGCAGCCCCAGGACATTCATTCCATCCTTCGGGTCTGTAGGCGGAATCAATCCACACAGTTTCTGTCCGCTATGGACATTTTCAATCAAATTCAATTCCCTAAAATCAACACGACCATCTTCCAATATCGTAGGTTTATTGTCTCTTTCAATATTAAAATAAAACTCAACGCGACCATTTTCACCGTTTATCGGCGGTATGCCTACTGCTATGCATACATCTTCATCAAAGACCGGGGCCTTTAGTAAACATTCTATCGCATCATTTTTAAGTCCGAAGACAACATTGTTGCTTTTGAGGATTTCAATCAGGTCCTTGAACGCAGGCATGGGTGTTCCTGGTTGACCCGTTATCCTCAGATAAGCTTCCATCCCATCCGATGAAATAGCTACCGTGAACATTGCCGCATTTCCCTCAATACTTTCTCTTTGGTTTCCTACATTATGTTCCAAATTCATATTGCCCCCTGAATTGAAAAAAATACACTAGCATACCCCTTCACTCGCTGTCCTCAATCGCTAAGCAAGGTTTTGTGTCTGGTTAGTTTCCCTTTTAGTCTGAATATCGCTTTTGTATGCAACTGCGATATTCTGGACTCCGAAACTTTCATAATGGCACTAATTTCCTTTAGTGTTAACTCTTCAAAGTAATATAGGCTAATGACGTTTTTTTCCTTCTCCGGCAGCTTATCAATGGCATCTCCAAGGATATCCTTCAATTCCACCATTTCAATATGACTTTCCGGCCTGTCATCCTTATTAGTATTGGGCACATCCACTCCGACTTCATAGTTTTGCTCCAGGAAATCTTCCAGGGATACCATGGAAGAAACACTTACGTCATTAATCAATTTATAGAAATCATCTAATTTGATTCCCATTTTATCGGCAACTTCCTTGTCCGAAGCAGAATGTCCCAACTGGTTTTCCAACTCAGCATATACCTTTTCCAGTTCCTTGTTTTTCTGCCGTAAAGAACGTGGAACCCAATCCATCTCTCGGATACTGTCAATGATGGACCCTCTAATTCGAAGCGAGGCATAGGTCTCAAATTTGACACCCTTGTTCAAATCGAATTTATCAATGGCGTCAATAAGACCAAAAACACCAAAGCCAACCAGATCATCGTATTCAACATTAGACCCAAAATATATGTTTAATCTTCCAGCTACAAATTTAACCAGGTGCGCATACTCTATTATCAGCTTTTCTCTTATCGCAGGGTCTTTACTGTCGCTATATTGCTTCCATAATTCAATTTGGTTTGTATTATTTGATGACATAAAATCCCCCATCGTCTACTCTTTTGTATTCCGTTGCCATTCGTTCTTCTAACTGCATTTATATCCAGCACGGTCATTACATCCAACCTTAATAATTAATGTGTCCGTACAGAAAGGTTCATCTCAATCACCTTGTAAGTTTATTCTGCGCGAAGCATACTATCTTTGCTCATCCTCTTTCAAGCTGGATCGTATCACCTGGCTTACTTTAAGTGGAGTAAACTCCTCCTCGTATTCCTCACGGAGAGACGTATCATCAACCCTGAAATCAATGACGGAACCATTTGGGTTGCTTTCTTCCGTTTCGTTATCCAGATTTCTACTTATGTCCTCCTTATTCTTTTCCTGGAAACCCTCAATAAGTTTAACCAGAATCGAACGGATGACCATTCCAATCAATAAAAAGGTTATCATGCAAAGCAGCATCCTTAGATAAATATCCTTTTGCTCAGCGCCTCCAAGGAAACTAACCGTACCTATTATCATCGTCATTAGAGCAGCTAGAATATAAGGCAACTTTCGTATGTATTCCATACATATCCCTTTCCTGCTTATATATATTTGACTCCATGGCCGACGGTCTTAATCGCTAACTTTCCATCCTCGGAATAAAGCTCGATGGTGCGCCCATAATTGCCCCCTGTATCCTCTGCTATCACAGGAATTCGCAATTCCTGCAGCTTTTCCTTTGAAGCTGCTACATTTCGAAATCCAATCCGCATCAAATCGGAAGACTGGTTCAAAGCAAACATTTGTGCTCCTCCCGCAAGCTTTGCCACCAGGTTTTCCTTTTTTGCGCCCATTTTCACCATATCCTCCAACAATTTTACAATCGCTGTGTCAGCAAACTTAGCAATATTTGAATTGTTTCTGGATTGAAGACTTGATGGAAGCATTACATGAGCTAACCCAATTATTTTTTTGCTTCGATCGTATAATGCCACTCCAACACATGAACCCAATCCCAATGTTGTCAATACACCTGGATAGGAAGAAACATTCAAATCAGCCATCCCTACCTTTACGAAATCATTCATTAGCAGTTAACTCCTAACATTCTAAGTAGTGTTTCATAAGAATCAATGTCAGGTACAAGGAAGAAGTCTCCCACTACCTTGCTTGCTCCTTCGGAGAACTCCGTCTCTATATATAATACAGTATCCCCAACTTTTCCAAATTCAATGGCAGGTACACTCAAAATAGCTCCAGCCATATCGATCGCCATGTCCGGGACAGACGCTACCAGTTTCGAATTCGTCAGCATGGATAAGGCGGATAAATATGAACCGGTGAGTATATTGCCTATTTCCTTTAATGCCGACAAATCCATTTCGGAAAATTCGTCTGTTTCATTTGGTTGTCTTCCCATTAAGATGTCTACCAGCGTATGTGCTGCCTTCTTTTCAAGCATGAACATGATGCTTGCGTTAATGTCGCCTGAAACACCCAGCAGAATTCCCACAACGATGGTTTCAGCACCCATGATTTCGCTAACTTCATCAAACTCAAGTATCCTTACCTTCGGTACATCCATATCAACTCTTTTGTCTAACATCCGGGCAAGTGCTGTAGCTGCATTCCCCGCTCCGATGTTTCCTATTTCACGTAATACATCGATATGAAGATTGCTCAAATCATTTAAATCCAGCGCCATATTCACACTCCTGATAAATTCTATATTCTTACGAGCTTTTCAAGATCCAGTAATGTTATAATGCGGTTGTCAATTTTACCGACTCCCATGATGTACTCTATAGCACGTTCAGTGCTAAAGCTGGACACCGTTTCGATGGATTCCTCCGTCAATTGTGTTACCTCAGCAACAGCATCAACAATGATTCCTGCGGATATTTCCCCGATTTTCATAATAATAATCCGGGTGTCCTCGCTTTCTTCAATCTGCGGAAGATCAAATCTTTTCCGAAGATTTATAATAGGAATAATCTCTCCTCTCAAATTGATCACTCCGTTGATAAACTCGGGTGTTTTTGGAACTCTGGCAATAGAAACCATTCTCTCAATCGTGGTTACCTTCTGAATATCCACTCCATACTCTTCCTTATCCATCTTGAAAACCACAAACTGCCGGGTTTCGAATCCCTTATTTGCTTCCATGAATCCTTCCTCCTTTATTAATTTTATCCGAAAGCTCCCATATGCTTTCCCTTAACCCTAAACGATGGAATTAACATCAATAATCAGTGCAACATTACCATCGCCAAGGATTGTAGCTCCAGCAATACAGCGAATGCCCGAAAGAAGTTTTCCGAGGGATTTTATTACGATTTCCTGTTGCCCAATCAAACTGTCCACCAGAACTCCGGAAAGCTTGTCCCCTTTTTTCACGATAACCACTGTCAGTTGTTTCTGCTGCTTGTCTTCCTTCGGAACCTCCAGCACCTTGTCGAGTCTGACAATAGGCACTACCATGTTTCTAAGGAGTATGACTTCCTGTTTCTGCACATATTTAATTTCATCAGGAGATATATTGATAATCTGCTGTACCGAGTTCAGCGGAATGGCATACTTCTCATTCCCCACAAGTACCAGCAATGCTTGAATAATTGCCAGCGTCAGCGGTAGGCGAATGATGAATTTGCTTCCTTTGCCGGATTCCGTTTCTACTTCTACAGCACCGCCCAATGCCTCGATTTTCGTTTTTACTACATCGAGACCAACACCTCTGCCCGACAGGTCTGTAATCTTGTCCGCAGTACTGAAGCTGGGCTGGAAGAGGAAATCAATAACATCCTTCTTTGAGAGACTGTTGGCAATATCCCTGTTAACAAGTCCTCTCTCAATGGCCTTTGCTTTAACACCTTCAACATTTATACCGTTTCCGTCGTCTTCAACCTCAATCACTACATTGTTTCCATCCTGATAGGCTCTGAGGTAAATATGGCCTTCCACCGGCTTATTGGCATCTCTTCTTTTTTCCACCGACTCAATTCCGTGGTCTGCAGAGTTTCTGAGGAGATGTATTAATGGATCTCCGATTTCATCAATAACAGTTCGGTCCAATTCAGTTTCTTCACCGGACATGGACAGTACAATCTCTTTTCCCAGTTCTCTGGATATGTCCCGTATCATCCTGGGAAATCTGTTGAATACCGTTTCCACAGGCACCATTCTTACTTTCATAACAGCGTCATGAAGGCTTGTAGTAATCCTTTCGAGGTATTCTACGGCTTCATTGCTGCTTTGACTCCTATTTTCAGTGTCCGCTCCCTCTAACCTTGTTTTTATGATAATCAGCTCACTAACCAGGTTCATAAGAACATCCAGTCTGTCAATATCAACCCTGACAGTTTTACCGGTCTTGGACTTTGCATTGGCAGTCTGAGCCTTTTGGGTGGCGGCATTTTCCTTATCCTGATGAACCTCGGTAACTTCTTCCACCTTGTTCACCACTGGAACCTGTATGGAATTTCTCAGCGCAACGGTTTCCAAAATCGCCTTGGATGCCAAGGGTGTAATAGTTACCTTATCCACTTCGGCTACAGAGCCCAGTTCCTTTTGCAGATACTCCTCATTATGTTTGGTTACTACAACTACTGTAAATTCAAAGTCAAACTTTTCATCTTCAATATCTTCTACTTTGGGAATCGATTTGATAACGTCCGTGCACCGTTCCAGTGTCTGGAATATGATAAAGGCCCTGGCTGCCTTCAATACACAGCCATTGTTCAGTACAATGTGGATTTGATAGGCATTCAATGCTGCTTCCAGAGCATTATTGATTACATTCTGGTCATATTGGTTGATCTCAAGGACAGTAGGAGAGAGAGTTTCATCTGCAGTACCCTTTTCAGAAACAATACTCTCTTCTTCAGAGTGAACAGTTTCTTCCGGTACATCAGTTTCCTGATTTTTCAGCGTTTGGTCCAGTGCCTGAATAATTTCGTGGTAATGATTTTCACCCTCACTTCCACTATTGGTTATGTTGGCAACGTAGTTTTCAAGAGCATCAAGGCACTTGAAAAGAAGGTCGATCAGCTTGGTAGTTGCTTTGATTTCTCCACTTCGCAGAGCGTGAAGGACATTTTCCATATCGTGGGTCAAAGTTGCCATCCTGCTGAATCCCATGGTACCTGCCATACCTTTGAGTGTATGCGCTGCCCTGAAAATTTCGTTGAGCATGGCAGTGTCCTGGGGATTCTGCTCCAACTGTAGGAGAGATTGGTTTAGTCCCTGCAAATGCTCCTTGCTCTCGTCGATAAAAATTTCCAGATACTGATTCATATCCATTATATCTGCACCCCCATAAAATTCATTATCTCTCTTGTAATTTCCTTAAGAGGAACCACGATGTCCACAACCCCTGTCTGAACCGCAACCTTTGGCATCCCATAGACAACGCAGCTCTTTTCATCTTGTGCAATAATATATCCCTTGTTTTTTGCCTTAATATTCCGGATTCCCTCGCTTCCGTCTCCGCCCATTCCCGTCATAATCACTCCAGCTACATTATTTAATCCTGTATCTGCAACTGAATTCATCATTACGTTTACTGAAGGCCTGTGTCCTCCGACGGATGGACTCTGGTTCAGCTTAATTCGCAAGCACCGGTCACTCCCCGTCCGTTCCACCAACATATGGTAATCCCCGGGCGCAATATACACAAACCCTGGCTGAACAGCTTCCATGTCTTCTGCTTCCTTTACGGTAACCTCGCTTAAGTTGTTCAACCTTTCTGCAAGAGATTTGGTAAACCCTGCCGGCATATGCTGTACTACAAAGAATGCAGCCGGCGCATCAGCGGGTATCAGCGGAATCACATCTTGTAAGGCCCTGGGCCCGCCGGTTGAGGTTCCGATAGCTACCAGATATTTTATGTCGGAACAAGCATTGGGTTGTCTTTCAATAGGTTTTTGCCTTTTGCCTATGACAGTAGTATTGGAATTCTGTTCCCGTACCACTGTGTTTTTAGCCATTTTTACCTTTTCAATAACTTCCCGCTTTTTTTCATCCCCCGACATACTGAAGATATTCGTGGGTTTGGTGATGAAGTCGATAGCCCCATTTTCAAGTGCTTGCAGAGTAGCGTCCGCTCCCTCTTTTGTGAGACCGCTGAGCATGATAATGGGCATCTTCCTCTTTTTTAGTATTTCCTTAAGGCAAGTCAACCCATCCATCACAGGCATCTCAACATCCAGCGTCACTACATCGGGATGAAGAACTGAAATCTTTTCTATTGCCTCTGCTCCATTTTTTGCTGTATCCATTACATTGATTTGCGGATCACTGTTCAGAATATCCGATATGACCCTCCGCATGAAGGCAGAGTCATCTACCACTAAAACATTGACCTGTTTTCCATTCGTTTTTGCCATAGACCCCTTCAACCCTTTTATGGTTTTGTCCTTTCCAGTACTTCCGAGCAAATGCCTTATCAGACATGAACCTACATCCTATACTCCCTTTTGTTCGGAATATACTTCCTTGATGTTGTGTCTTGCAAACCTCAACTAAAAATATAGTACGAGGCACTTAGTGAAAGAAGCTGGCAAGCCTGCTCATAAAGCTTCTGGCACCTGTTTCTTCCTTACTGGAAGAACGGTCGTCTATATCAAGCAGTCCTCTTGCAATACTGGCTATGGCCTTCGAAGCCTGGCTTTTGGGGTAACAAATGGTAAAGGGCTGTTGAAGCTTCACCGCCTTAATTACCATGTCATCCCTAAGTAGATACCCTAAAGAGCGTATCTTTAACCCTAAAAATTTTTCAGAAACCATGGTGAGCCGGTTCAAAACGTCTCTGGCTTCCTTTTCATCCTCCGCCCTGTTAACAAGTACTTTTACAACTTTCTCCCTGTTTCGGTTCGATATCATCTTTACAAGGGCATAAGCATCCGTAATCGAAGTAGGCTCCGGTGTTGTCACTAAAAGGACTTCATCTGACGCCATAACAAATTTCATGACACTATCCGACAAGCCAGCACCAGTATCTATTAGTATAATATCACAAATGTTGTCAAGAACTCCAATATTATTTAGAAAAGTTTCCATTTGTTCCTTGTCCATTTTGACAAGTTCCTCAACGCCCGAGCCTCCGGATAGGAATTTGATATCCTTGGGCCCCTTTGAAAGCACCTCGAGAATGCTCTTTTGGTTGTGGATGACGTCTACCAACGAATACTGTGGTATAATCCCGAACAATACGTCAATATTTGCCAAGCCAAAATCAGCATCCAGTATCACAACCCGTAATCCCAACTCACTGAGGGCAACCGCAAGATTTACCGTAACATTAGTTTTTCCTACTCCCCCTTTACCACTGGTAACAGTAATAACCCTGGCACTGTTATTGTGGTTTTCAGTCTTTTGTTCCTCACTGTGTGATGTCTGTCTCGATTTTAAATTCTCTATAATCTGTCTAAGCTTGTCTGCCTGGTCTTTCATTAGCAATACTCCCTATAAGGTTTTTAGTAATTTTATCGATATCGGCCAATTCAATATCATCAGGTACACTCTGACCTGTTGTTATATAGGACAGACATTTGCCGGATAAATGCCGTGCATTTGCGATAAGCCCTAACGATGTACTTTCATCGATTTTGGTCAGAATCAGCTTATAACTTTGGAGAAACGAATAATTTGCCAGAATCTCTCCTACCACTTTGCTGCTGGTAGTGGCACTTATAACCAGATAAATTTCGTTTGTGTCTGTTAAGGATATCAGCTTGTTCAATTCTTCATACTGAACCTTATCCTTATAACTTCTTCCGGCAGTATCGATCAATATCAATTCCTTGTCCCGGTAGCTCTCCACAGCTTGTGAGACTTCATCTACGGAGTAAAGTACCGTTAAAGGGATTCCGATGATCTCCGCATAAGTCTTTAACTGATCCACGGCAGAAATCCTGTAGGTATCTGCTGTAATCAGTCCCACTGCTTTTTTGTGGATCAATGTATAGTTAGCAGCGATTTTCGCCAGGGTCGTTGTCTTACCGACTCCTGTGGGACCACTGAATATTACGATGGTCGGTTTTCCGTCTTCCCGCAGCTTGATAGACTGCGGTTTCCCCAGTATGGAGACAACCGCGTTATACACTGCAGCGGCAGAGTCATTGATATTACTGTTCTCTGCCGTTCTTTCACTTGCCTTTTCTATAATGAGCTTTGCAATCTCAGGTTCCACATCATTTTTAACCAGGTTATTATAGAATATCTGTAGGAAGCCTTCTGATTCTTTTGCATCCTCTTCTGTATTCAGTCCTGTATTCCGTGGATGTGAACTCATTTTGTCATATATTTTTTTAAGGAGCCCTTCCATTTGATTTACTTTGGTTTCCAAATGAAGCAGCTTTTCATCCTTTTGTATTCCATTTTCCAAAGAATTTGCCTGGGCAGGTGTACCAGCTCTCCTCTGCTGTAAGGTCTCCTCTCTGGAGGGTCCTTTGATCACCGGCTCCTTCTTGTTTTCATCTACCGCCGCAAGCACTTCAACCATGGGCTTTGCGAAGAATTTAAACAAGCCCTTTTGACGCACTTTTTTCGTATTGAGAATCAGTGCATCGCTTCCCAGGTCCATTTTAACTTTTAATATGGCTTCTTGCGTATTGCTGCCTACATACCTTCGTATTTTCATTTTCAGACGCTCACCATCCCCACCGATTGGACTTCTATAGAAGGATCAACTTCATTGTAGGAAAGTACGATCAGACCCGGTATCACCTGTTCCGTCATTCTTTTGAAGTATAACCGTACCACAGGTGAAGCCAATACAACCGGCTGCTGTCCCAGCTTTAACAGTCTCTGAACCTGTTTGGAAACACTGTTGATGACAGAGTTACTGGTGGAAGGATCCATCGCCAGATAATTGCCGTGCTCCGTTCTTTGTAATGAGTCCATAATCATTTGTTCCAGCTTTGGATCTAATGTTATAACATTCGACTTATTATCTGCAATAAATTTCTTTGAAATTGCTCTTCCAAGGGATTGTCTCACATACTCGGTCAACATATCCGTGTCGTGGGTAACAGGGGCATAATCTGCCAGCGTCTCCAGAATGCTCACCATATCCCGTATGGATACACCTTCCTTCAGAAGATTTGCCAGTACCTTTTGGATTTCACCAACACTCATTACCTTTGGAACCAATTCCTCGACGATGGCCGGATAGCTCTGCTTTACATTATCGATCAGCGTCTGTACTTCCTGTCTACCCATTAACTCATGTGCATACTTCTTGATCAGTTCCGTCAAATGCGTCGCAATGATGGACGGCGGATCAACCACCGTGTAGCCCAGCATTTCCGCACGGTCTCTCTGTGCTTCTGTAATCCACAGCGCGGGTAATCCGAAAGCAGGCTCGGTAGTTTTTATACCCTCCATTTCTTCCTCGATGAACCCAGGGTTCATGGCCATAAAGTGATCCAGTAAGATATCACTTCGGTTTACCTCAACCCCTTTTATCTTAATGACATATTCATTTGGACTTAGCTGAATGTTATCCCTGAGTCGTATAACAGGTACAATCATTCCCATCTCAAGAGCTAACTGTCTACGGATCATCACAACTCGATCCAGCAGGTCTCCCCCCTGATTCACATCCGCCAGAGGAATAATACCGTAGCCGAATTCCAGTTCAATAGGATCTACCTGAAGCAGCGAGACAACATTCTCCGGCCTCCGGATTTCCTCCACTTCGTTTTCCTGTACCAGAACTTCTTCCTGTTTTTGAGCTTCCTTCCGATCCACCATCATCTTATATCCGACAAAGGCCAAAATAGCTGCTAAAAGCAGGAAGGGAACCTTCGGCAATATGAAGGAAAGAACCACACACATTCCTGATGCAATATACAAAACCTTTGGGTTGTTAAATATCTGCCCCAGCATATCCTGGCTCAGGTTCGAATCCGAAGCTGCCCTGGTAACTATAATACCGGTAGCTGTTGATATGAGTAGCGCAGGAATCTGGCTGACCAGCCCGTCTCCCATGGTTAATATGGTATAGTTATGAAGAGCGTAAGTGATATCCTCTCCCCTCATAACCACGCCAATGATAAGACCACCGATGATATTGATAAATGTTATGATAATACTGGCAATGGCATCCCCTTTAACGAATTTGCTGGCACCATCCATGGCGCCGTAGAAATCTGCTTCTCTTTGGATATTACGCCTTCTTTGTTTTGCTTCACTATCATTGATAAGCCCAGAATTCAAATCGGCATCAATGGCCATTTGCTTACCGGGCATCGCATCCAACGTGAACCGGGCCGCAACTTCCGAGACTCTTTCCGAACCCTTTGTGATAACAAGGAACTGCACAATCATGATAATAAGAAAGATAACAAATCCAACCACGATATTTCCCTGAGCAACAAAGTTCCCAAAGCCGGCGATAACCCCTCCTGCTTCTCCTTCTCCCAAAATCAGTCGGGTTGATGTAATATTGAGTGCAATCCTGAAAAGCGTTGTTATCAGCAGTAAGGAAGGGAAAATCGATAATTCCAGCGCCTCTTTGGCATAAACAGTATTAAGCAATATCACAACGGAAACCGATATATTTATTGCAAGGAGGACATCCAGAAGAATGGCAGGCAAAGGAAATATAATTACAAGTACTATGCTTACAATCAGTATCGCTACAGCAATATCCATATTTTTCACTGAACTTTTCCTCCTTTATCGGTAACATTCATTTTATTCAGTCTACAATCTACATTCATAAAACGCATTTTTCAAAGCTCCCACACGTATAGGATACTTACTATTTTTTCAAACTATATACAAACGCCAGAACCTCGGCTACTGCCTGATAAAGTTCCTGCGGTATTGCCTCACCTATCTCCACTGTGCTAAAGAGTGTCCTTGCCAGTGGCTTGTTTTCAACGATCTCAATATTGTTTTCCTTTGCAATTTCCTTAATTCGTAAGGCGATGAAATCCTGGCCCTTTGCCAGTACCTTTGGAGCATCCCCCTCACTTTGATCGTATTTGACTGCTACGGCAAAGTGTGTCGGATTTGTAATAACAACATCCGCTTTGGGAATTTCCTGCATCATCCTTCTCATGGACATTTGTCTTTGTTTTTGTTTAATCTTTGATTTTATTTCCGGATTTCCCTCCGTTTGCTTATATTCTTCCTTAATTTCCTGCTTCGACATCCTTAAGTTCTTTTCAAAATCCCACCACTGGTAGAAGTAATCTGCTGCGGCCAGAAATATAAGAACATAGCAAATCCTAAGTGCAACATTGATGGAGGTAGCTCCGATATAGGTTGCCACTTCCACCGGATCCATTGCCGCAAGGTTCAATATATTCTCGGCTTCCCCCTTCAGGTATGCATAGGCCGTATAGCCAATGATTACAATTTTGAGAACCGATTTAAGCAATTCTACCAAGGCTCGCATGGAAAAGATCCTCTTCAATCCCGAAATGGGATTGATCCGATCAAATTTAAAGCCAATAGCTTCCAAAGTAAAAAGAAAACCCACCTGCGCATAACTTAAAATCAATCCGCTTATCAAAGCAATTGCAAAAATAGGACCCAGTATCTTTAACAGTACTAAAAGCGACTCAACAAAGATCTTGGATAATATACTCACGGTAAATAAATCATCCTGGCCGGAGTATTCTTCAATCAGCCGTATAAAGAAATTTCTGATCTCTCCATATATTGTACTTCCAAAGAGCTTTAAGCCAATAAATACAAACAGGAGAACAAAAACAGTATTGATTTCCTTACTCTGCAAAACCTGGCCTTTTTTTCGGGCATCCTGCCTTTTCTTCGGTGTGGCCTTCTCTGTTTTGTCTCCTTCGGCAAAAAGCTGTAAGTTTACAAGAATAGGGGCAATAGATTCATCCTTTTTTCGTCGGTTCATTTTTTTAACCCCATATCCTTTATAAAGTTCAGCATTTCACTGCTCATACCATGAATAAGCATATCTACGATGGAAACAAACAAGGGGATGGTCAGTATCATGACTGCAAGACCAAGCAGTATTTTCAGTGGCATTCCAACCACGAAAACATTCAACTGCGGTACCGTTTTGGAAATAACCCCTAGGGCAATATCTGTCACTAAAATCGCAGCAACGATAGGAGCGCTAATCTTAAAACCGATGATAAATATATTTCCAAAGGCGCGCAGCATGTCATTCATTAAATCGGTGCCAAACACAGCCCCACCCAGGGGAATAAACTTGTAGCTCTCAAATAATGCCTTAATAAGGATGTGGTGACCATTTGCCATCAAAAACAGCAGCATGCATAAAATAAAGTAGAAGTTGGAGGTAATGGGTACTTGGATATTACTCATGGGGTCGATTACGTTTACCATACCAAAGCCAACCTGCATATCGATAATCTGTCCTGCCATATAGATTCCGATAAAAATCAGATAGGCTACATACCCGATGGCAATGCCTACAATAAACTCTTTTGCAATCAAAAGACTATATTGATAAATGTTCCTATAGCTATCAAGATCCGGCATTGTTACTGTGTTCATTAGAATAATGGCAAGAAGAAAGGAAAATCCAATTTTGATGCCTGTCGGAACATTCCTTCTGCTAAATATGGGTGCTATTACGAATAATCCTGTCATTCTTACAAATACCAGTAGAAAAACATCTACTGCATTCATTGCCATTCCCAACGGTATTTCCAAAAGATCTCCTCCAGTATGCTGCACCCGCAGCCTTTTGGTCTTATTATTTAATAAACTGGTTCATATTCAAATACAGATTCTGCGTGAATTCCACCAGAACTCTGAGCATCCAGGAACCAAACAAGGCAATTCCCGCGATAACAGCCAGTATCTTGGGAATAAAAGTTAAAGTTTGTTCCTGTATCTGGGTTGTCGCTTGGAATATACTGATTGCAAGTCCTACAATCAAGCTGAGCCCCAGCATGGGGGCCGAAACCATCAGTACAACCCGAAGTGCATTCTGCGCCAAATCGATCACTGTTCCCTGATCCATGATTTCTCACCCCACCCTATCGTACAAATGTATTGATAAGCGACTTCGTTACCAGATTCCACCCACCTGCCATAATAAAGAGCAATATCTTAAAGGGTAGCGAAATCATTACTGGTGGAAGCATCATCATTCCCATGGACATCAGTGTACTGGATACCACCATGTCGATGATCAGGAACGGTATGAAGATCAAAAAACCGATCTGAAAAGCGATTCTGAGCTCACTGATCAGAAATGCGGGAATTACCACCGTCATAGGTAATTCCTCAGGCTTTACAGGCGTTTTAACATTCGCCAGTGAAGTAAATAGTGCAAGATCCTTTTCCGAATTCTTCATTTGCTTCAGCATAAAGTTCTTCATGGTTCCTGAGGCAGAATCCAAAGCAGCCTGTTGGGTAATCTCTCCTTTAGAGAAGGGTTGGTACGCCTTTTCATTCAACTCAGACCCCACAGGTGCCATAACAAACAAGGTAAGGAATAATGCAAGTCCGATTAAAACCTGGTTTGGAGGCATTTGCTGTGTGCCCAGGGCATTTCGTAAAAACGAAAGAACAATGATAATTCGTGTAAAAGAGGTCATCATAATCAGAATGGAAGGTGCTAAAGACAGAACCGTTAATAACAACAGAATCTGTATGCTTGTAGTCACATCCTTCGGACTCTGGGCAGTTCCGATGTTAATTCCATTCTGCGTGATTGATATCCCAGGTTCGGCAAATACACTTGAAGGCAGCATAACAACCAATATAAAAACCAATAATGTAATGGTACTTACCCTTTTACAGTTCATCGACCTTTTCATCTCCATCCTGTCCCGTTCCTTTATCCACTCTTGACGTTAAGTTTTTCAACCGATTCAGATTATTACTGAATGCATTGCTGTAGCCCGGGGAAGACTGCTCCCCAAGCTGGCTTTCCAGATCCGTCGCTTTCCTGCAGTCCCCTTTAAAATTTTGCACGTACTTTTCCAATACAGCTCCAAAATTCACGGGACCTACAGTTTCAGCAGAGGGCTCCGGCTGGTACCCCTCCAGCTTCACCTGAGTTAAAAACTCGATACTTTTTCCGGAGGAAGCAATAAGCAAATACTGGTCAGCAACTTTAACAAGATGGAGCTGTTTGTCCATGCCGATGCTTACTGTTTCAATGATAGTAATATACTTGCCTTTCAGCGTTTTACCCGCTTTATTCCCGATATATTTCGTTGTTACATAAGCCAGGAATACTATAGAACCAAATACAATAAAGAAGCCCAGATATTCCATGATCTACCTCAATTCAAATCGCCTAAACAACTAAAATTCCACGCACTATCCAATAACCTTTTTAACAGCTTCAAGCACTCTTTCAGCCTGAAACGGTTTAACGATAAAATCTCTTGCTCCCGCTTGTATGGATTCAATAACCATCGCTTGTTGCCCCATGGCGGAACACATAATGATCTTCGCCTCTCCATTGGACTTTTTTATTTCCTTTACAGCCTGAATACCATCCACTTCCGGCATGGTAATATCCATGATAACCAGGTCCGGTGTAAGCTCCTTGAATTTTTCTATAGCCCTGGCACCATTTTCAGCTTCACCTACTACCTCATAACCATTCTTTGACAGGATGTCTTTAATCATCATCCTCATAAAGGCAGCATCATCAACAATAAGAATTCTTTTAGACATTTTCCAACCCTCTCCTTAAACATTAGTTTGAAATCAAATGATGTAATACTACAGTCGCCTGGATGGATGTATAATATCGGTGATGCGTACACCGAAGCTTTCGTCGATCACTACAACCTCACCTTTAGCAATCGCCTTCCCGTTTACCAGGATATCTACCGGTTCCCCGGCCAGTTTGTCCAATTCAATAATAGATCCTTGTCCAAATTCCAGAATCTCTCGAATCAGTTTGTGTGTCCGGCCCAGTTCCACCGTTACCTGAAGGGGTACATCCATAATCAGGTCAATGTTTTTCTTTTCATAAATCATTCTATTATCTTCAAAAGACTGAAATTGAGCAGGCTGCACACTATAATTGTCTCTGCCGCCCCTTGGAGGTTCATTGTAGTTGTAACCGTATTCCGCAGAACTCTGCATACCTGCGGGAGGTACCCGGTATTGGTTTTCAGTAGGCTGTGAAGGCTGCTGGTATACGGTCGGCTGCGGTTCCGGAGCTGCATTTCTCTGCTCGGGCTTGCTTGACTTGCTATGCGCTTCATTCGATGTCAAGAGGTTCTCAACCAGGCTTTGTGCAAAGCTCATTGGCAAAAGCTGCATAATCTCACTATCGATCAGATCTCCTACCACCATCTTAAAAGCAATTTTAACAAGCTTTTCCGAGTCATTGAATTCGTGATAGGTTGAATCGGAGCTAAAGTGAATCACAAAGGATTTTGGTGGAGAAATATCGATTTTCTTGTCAAACATGGAGGACATGGAAGTTGCCGAAGAACCGATCATCTGGTTCATAGCTTCCCCGATGGCGCTTAAGTGCAGGTCGGTAAGCTCTCCTGCCGTATTGGTACCATCTCCTCCCATCATCAGATCTGTTATGATCTTAACATCCTCTTCCTGCATAATAAGAAGATTTGATCCCACCAGTCCCCGCGTATATTCAACTCTAACAGCTACATAAGGAATGGTATACTGCTCGGATAATTCTTCCCAGGTCGTTACACTAACCTTCGGAGTCGTAATGAGCACCTTTTGTCCCAACAGCGTGAAAAGGGTTGTTGCAGAAGTACCCATGTTAATATTGCCAATCTCTCCTAAGGCATCTGCTTCCTGTGAACTCAGTCCTTTGTCTGTATCTAAATCATTTGAATCAGAAGTAGAGCTTCCTCTCAATAATGCATCAATTTCAGCTTGCGAAAGCATATCTCCCACTCTAATCTTCCTCCTTTCGAATCACTTCGCTTATTTTGATTGCAACTTTATTCTTCCGTACCCCAGGTGTTCCTTTGAATTTGAGTAAATCCCCCACCAGGATATTCAATTCTCCATTGATGTTAGTGTCCAATGGTATGACATCACCCATCTGTAGTTCCAGAAAATCCAGAACGGAAATGGTGGTGTTGCCTAAAACCGCCCGCACTGGAATCTTTGTATCGCGAATTCTGGTCTCAATAAGGGCTTTTGACTCTGCCGTTGTCTCCTTCTGTATCGTCGAATACCACAACTTGGTACTCAGCTTCGGTATTACCGGCTCCAGTACCAGGTATGGGAGACATATATTCAATATGCCTTCCACTTCGCCGATTTTTGCACTTAGCGTAATGAGTGAAACCATTTCTGTTGGAGACACGATCTGTGCAAACTGCGCATTGGTTTCAATTTTTTCGAGCCTTGGCCGGATATCGACTACATTCTCCCACGGTTCCCGTAAGAGATTTAATATCTGGATAATGATTCTTTCTACAATCGCTATCTCGATTTCAGTAAATCCTCGCACTTTCTCAATAGATGAGCCCTTGCCGCCAAGGATTCGGTCTACGAGCGCATAGGCTACCGGAGGTGCCACTTCAAAAATAATTGAACCACTCAGGGGTGAAAAGTCCACAACAGCCAGCAGAGCCGGGTTAGAGATAGAGTTGCTGAACTCGCTATAGGGTAGTGCCTGAACTTCAACAACATCAATTTGAACCAGCGTCCTCAAATACCCGGAAAGAAAAGTTGTCACCAATCTCGCATATATTTCATGGATATTGTACAGCGTCTTGATGTGTTCCTTTGCAAATTTGCTAGGCTTTCGGAAATCGTGGCTCTTGATCTTCTTTTCCTGGATGTTGGTCTGCATCTGTTGAAGATCCAGCTCTCCGGTATTCAGTGCTTTAAGCAGTTCGTCTATTTCATTTTGTGACAGGATATCTCCCACTTAAAAGCACCCCCTACTGATAAAACCACTCGTTAAAATTAATTGTAAATATGATGTTCTTTTGTTCCTTTTCACTGGAAGACAGCAATTCATTAAGCTGTTTAACCAGTTCCTTTTTTGCGTTCTCCTTGGTCTGCGGCTGTTTCACGTCTTCCAATGTCATGTTCTGGAAGTAGGTAATGATCAGCTCCTTAATAGCTCCATCATAGGACTTGATCTTTTCTTCCACATTCTTGACCCCGGATACCTTTTTCAGGTACACCAGTTCAATATTCGCCTGGATCACTGATGTTTTCTTATCATCCGTATTTTTGAGATTGAAGAGGTTTTTACTTTCAAAAAGTTTTTTAACCACCAGCTCATCATCTGCCGGTCGTACCATTTCATGTGGTTGTGCACTGCTTGCTGACTTGGTAGGTCCTGAGAAAAAGACATAACCTGTTAAACCTGCAAGAGTGAGTGCAAGAACTGCAATTATGACTAGCAGTATCACTGAAAAACTTCCCTTTGCCTCCAAAATACACGCCCCCTTTATCTTTAGAGTCATCTACCTGATGTCGTTTTTTATTCACACTGGCATTCTATCTATTAGCTATTTTATTTAAAAAACTGACTTTGTTTTTATATTCTATCACTTTTTCGACTACTTCTACAATAGTTTCAGTAACTACAAACTTTTTACCATTGGTAGTAGAAATCACCGTATCGGGTGTCTCCTCTACCGTCTCGATCAGTTCGCAGTTCAGCACAAAAGTAGTCCCGTTAAGCCTCGTAAGTTTAATCATCCCTTTGTTACCCCCTTACTTCCTGGCCTAAACTTGCAAATACTTCAATTCCAAGGTCCGATTTCCAATCCATGAGGACTGGAAACCGATCCCTGAAAATTACTTATACTTCTTATCTCTTCAAGTTCACAAGCTCCTGTAACATTTCATCGGAAGCTGTGATAATACGGCTGTTGGCCTGGAAGCCTCTCTGCGTCACAATCATGTCGGTGAACTCCTTGGAGAGGTCAACATTCGACATTTCCAGTGTTCCTGGGTTTAGAGGACCGGATCCATCTGAACCCGGTTTAACACCTTTAGTGAATTCCCCAGAGTTGGTAGAAGGTATAAACATGTTTTCTCCTACCTTGGTCATACCGCCCGGATTCGGGAATACCGCCAGAGCTACCATTCCTAATGGCCGCTGCTGACCGTTGCTGTATATGCCGCTGATGATGCCGTCCGTTCCGACATTAAAGGTTACCAGGTTTCCCGGTGGATAGCCGTTTACGTCCGTAGGCTTGACGGAGTTGTCATTAGCATACATGGTAAGAGATTTCATATCAATTTCTACCGGAAATACAGCTGCACCTGTTGTTGCAGCTGGTGTCACGTTTATTGTTGCAGTTGCCGCTCCAGTAATGTTTCCACTGCCATCAAACGTTAATGTTGTCGCTGTAGTAGGTACTGTTCCAACTGGATTGCCTTTTGCATCTAATATATTAGCATCCGGTGCCATAGTCCATGTGGTGGTGCCCGCAGCTGCCGCAGTCTTGGTGAATTTCAAATTCATTTTGTATTCATTTCCAAGAGCATCATAGATCATCATTGGTACTGTGAAGCTTCCATTGATAGCAGTAGCTGAATCAAGGTTTCCTCCCAGATATGCTTTTGATGTCTTTTCTGCACCCAGGATCATCTTGTTTTGGCCTGTTTGGTAATCTCTGTAAAGATTCAGAGGCTGAGCTTGCTTGTTAGTGTCAAACTTAAACTGGTTTGTTGTTGCATCGTACTCAGGCTCCCAACCGCAGACACCATAGCCATTCAGGTTCAGGTTTCCGATCTCATCAATACCGAAGTTTCCTGCACGGGTAAACTTGTAGGTATCCGTCTTGGAACCCTTCAAGATGAAAAAGCCATCGCCTTCAATCATCATGTCTGTTGGGTTGTCCGTTCTTTGAGAACTTCCTCTTGTCATAATGGTATCAATGGCAGAGATTCCGACACCAAGACCCACCTGCATCGGGTTTGTACCTGCTCTACCGGAGGCAGAATCAGGCGCACCGGAGCCTTTTAGTGTCTGGCTGAAAACTTCCTGGAAGGTAACCCTTCCCGATTTGAATCCAACGGTATTTACATTGGCTATGTTGTTACCTATAACATCCATCCGGGTTTGGTGGGTTCTCAGTCCCGAAACCCCGGAAAACATGGATCTCATCATAATAATTTACCTCCTCGCTCTTATTCCTTCAATCAGTCCGGAATAAACAGCCCCCCATATAGGGTCCGGCTGTGTTAAATTTTATGCAAATATTGCACCATCAATATTTGTAAACACATTATCCTTCAGTTCACTGCTGTTTACTGCAGTAATCACCGTTTTGCTTTTTACATTTACCACAAAGGCTAAGTTATCCATAATCACCAAGGAATCCTTGACACCCTTTGCTTCTGCTTTTTTAACTGCTTGGTCGATCTTATCCCTTTGGACCTGCGTCAGGTTGATATTCCTACTCTGGAGGCGCAGTTCTGCGTGTTTGGAGAATTTCACCCCGGAGTATTCATTTATTTTTTCCTGAAGCAGTTTGTCAAAGTTCCCCTGCAGTGGTGGCTGCCTTTGTATTGTTTGAAGGTTTTGAACACCGTGCAGCATCCCGATGCTTTTGTTTATCCCATTACCAGGATGAATCACGTTATTGCCTGCCATACCAACGCCCTCCTTTGCCAGGTCTGGAAGCAATGATTATTTCATTACTTAGTTATTTTTGAGATACTATCCACTGGGACGTATACCCTGTCAAGGTTCACTTTGATTTTTCCCTCTGCATCTTTCTCATAGGAATTCAGTATCGCCTTTACCGCTACCTTATCGCCGGTTTTCCTGTCAGTCAGCCAAAGCTCAACCTCTTTGCCCGGTTTCCCGTTTGCCGGTAACCGTTCATCCAGATATTTTGTGGTAAAGTCCGGATCTGTCGACGGCGTTTTCGTGTAGACTCCAGCAATGTCAACGGTTACATTGTCCATCACCGCATAATCTTCATAGGCTCCCTTTTCAAGTGCAGAAACCTTTCCATTGACTGCAACGATGTGAGAAGTCGTAGAATCATAGACCACGCCGTTAACATTGTATCCGATGATACTGGTATATGCGGATAAATTAGATATACCAGTACTTCCGCTCTCTGTTACATTGGTAATCCGATCTACGGGAACATCTTGCCCATTCACTACTGCATAGGATTTGCCACTGCTGATCTTTACATTGGTGACGATTCCTTGGATTACTTTGGGTTCTTTGGTCTTTTCATCCGACACAGTTGCGGTTACGCCCTTGCCGAGGAGTGAAAAAGCTTGCGATTGTGTGATGGTGGTGTTCATATTCTGCATCTGTTCCAGAGAGCTGAACTGCGCCATCTGTGCAATGAATTCCTTATCCTCCATCGGTTTTAACGGGTCCTGGTATCGGAGCTGGGTTACCAGCAGGTTAAGAAAGTCATCCTTACCCAGAGCCCCCGTATTTCGATCCCCAGTCGACTTTTTCGTACTATCAATGATTTCCTGAATTGTTTTTTGATTTCCTACTGAATTAACTGCCATTTGCTATCACCTCCAACTTATAGGTCATTTTTCAGAGATTGCTTTATTAAGCTTTAAAGTCAACATTACTGTCATTGACTTCATAAGGATTGATTCTGCTCAAACTTTCCTCTGTCAATATACCGGTTACCGTCTGCCCCATATCGGAACCTTCGGATGAATTTCTATCCTTCCTTCCCGAATGCTGCTGCATGTTATAACCTCTGTCGGAATCCTGCCCTACGGAAACGCTGAATCCTTGAATAGAGAGTCCTTGTTTCTCCAACGTGTCTTTCAGCAGTTGCATATTTGACTCCAACACTTCTTTTACCTGTTGGTTTTCAGCTACAAATTTCGCCATTACGATGCCATTCTCCGTGACTACCTTCAGTGCCAGCTTACCAAGGCTTTCCGGTCTTAGTTCCATGACCATTTCGGATTTGTGCCCATCCAGCATCACTTTCGCTTTTTCCACAACCTGTGTCATGATTTCATTTCGAACTACACGAATTTCTCCATGAGTTCTGGCTGCTCTTGCAATATCAGCAGTTTTCTGGAGTTCTGAAGAACTAACTGCGTTAATTGCAGCCAAATCCTCCTTACCGCCTGTAAGATTATGGCTTTGTGCACCAACATTTTCTCCCTGCTGAGAAGCATTTATAGCCTGGATACCTTCTGCTTCCACAGAACCTGATTTTTCATCCTGCTCCGTTACAGCAACTTCCTTTTTTATATCAAGGTCCTTGTTCTGCTCTGTCTCAGCAAGTCTTTTCTGGAGGCTGATCTCCGACATAAGTTGTTTCATTCTGGAAGCAATATCTCCCAAAGATAACCCCTCGCTGCTCTGTAAACGGTTTACAATGCTGTGGATTCGATCTTCCAGAACTTTGGCCAATTCCCCAAGGTCCGGTTTCGTATTGTTAACAACTTCGATATCCAGCCCCTCTACTTTTACCCAATCATTTCTGTCAACATCGCCTGCAACCGGCTGCTTTGGTGTCATAACAGCATCCACTGCGGCGTTAATTTCTCCCAGGACCTGCTGTAAATTCATTTGCTGCTGCTGGTTTAACCCTAATACTTCAGACAATTTAGAAACAGCTTGGGGACACATAGCAGAATCTGTCAGCTCTGACGGCTTAATTCCGAGGTTGTCCAGCATTTGCTTTAGATTATTGGAAGAAATCCCGAAGATCTCTGCCATTCCCTGCAACACTGCCTCTTCTTTCACCTTTGCTTCCTCATCAGTATCTACTTCTGTGAGTGGTTCTTTTTCCACTGCATCAGCAGCCTTTTCCACATTCTTCATTTTGATGGGCTTTTGGCTTACAACCTGCCGGAATGTATTTACAGATTTCTCTGTTTCGTCTGCCACAGGCTTATCCGCAGTTTTTCGATTCATGGAATCCTTGAGGTAGTTATTGAATTTTATTTGCCCTCTATCTCCCGGCAGCTCCAATTTCCTGCTGCGGTTTGATGCCGAGATTTGTGTTGAAGCCAGATCCAATATTGTGTTCTGCATTTTCATTTTTATCACCTCCTTTCACAGGTATTATTTTTATTCTTTAGCTCTGTTAGCTTCCTTGATTTCCAATATTCAAATAAAACTTCGATAATTTTTCCGAAACTTTGGATGCATAGGCCGGGGTCATAGAAGCAAGAACTTCCGCCGCCGATTCCTTCTTCATATTCCTGAGAATGTCCACTACCAGGTCCATCTTTGCAGTTCCCATTTGCTCAAAGATCTTTGCTGCAGCGGATGGGTCCATGGTTTCGTATAACTGAGCAAACTTTTTAGCTTCCTCGGATACCTTCTGTTCCGATAGGATCGCCGTATAAATCCTCTGGGCGTTCTCTTTATCCATTTTCTCGTAGAAATCCTTAAATGCGACTTTATCTCCAGAGGCGATGATCTCATCCAACTTCTTTCTTTCATCCGTCAGTTCTTTTTTCTTTTGCTCCAGCTGCGCGTTTTGCGCTTCCAGGTCCTTCTTTGCAGCATCGCCTTCTGCTTTTACTTTGTCCTCGGAATTTTTATATAACTGAAGCTCGGCATTGCTTGCACTGAGTTCTCCCAGCTTTTTGCTCTGCTCCTGATTTTCCTTTTTTAACGCATTATATTTTTCCGCCAATTCATCAAAGGTCATATATTTGGGATCCTCCGGGTCTGGCGGCTGCGGCAAAGCCCATTTTATTACCGGGACGCCCTGAAGGTTTTTTCTGTATTTCTCGCCCATTCCGTTCACATTGTTTTTTACAACAAGGTAAAAGGCGCTTCCCAAAACAAGAAATATAATCGCCATAGCCAGAAGAAATGCCAACAGACCATAAACGACCTTGTTTTCCATCAGCTTTCCAAAAACACCCTTCTTCTTTTCAACCCCGGTATTCGTATTTTTCTGTTCAGATGTTTTTTCCTTCACCATTTTACTCTCCTGCTACTTTTTTATTGTGAGCGTAACCTGCAATTTCATCATTAAACTTTTGTTCCTTTGCCAATTGATGCCTTGTAAACTCCCACAGCTGTCTTTCTTTCAGTTTATCGAGAGTTTCCCTTTCCTGTACAGCCTTCACAAGTTCCCCTCTGCAGCTCTCCACGTTTCCCTCTGCACACCTGACATTTTGCTTTTGAACTTGAACACTTTGCCGTAAATGGGCCAAAAATGAATTATACTCCCGTAAGGATTTCACGTCGATACTCTGGCTGGCCCGTTGTTTCATTTCATGCATACATTCCTGTCGGTCCGTTTCCAACCGCTGTAATTCGTCCTTTTCCTCTTCAAAACGCTTTACTGCCTTACCCAGCTCATTTTTCCTGTTATCTTCCAATTGTTTTTTTACACTTAACACAGGTTGAAACCTGAATACAAAATGTGACACCTACTTCACCCGACCTTTACTCGAAAGTTATTGTAAAACACACATCAACTGTTCCATAACCTCTTCAAAAGTATACTGATCATGGGTTCCTTGTTCGATAAAACCGATGATGCTATCGATGACACTGATGGCAAAGTCGATTTTTTCATTACTCCCCTTTACATAAGCACCGATATTGATCAGGTCCTCGGCATCTTTATAGACTGCCATGATTTTCTTGATTTCTCGGGCTATTTCCTTGTGCTCCTGGGATACAATATCATTCATAACCCTGCTGACACTGCCTAGAACATCAATGGCAGGATACTGGTTTTTATTCGCCAGTGCCCTTGATAGAACAATATGTCCATCCAGAATACCTCTGGCAGTATCTGTGACCGGTTCTGTCAAGTCATCTCCATCTACAAGTACTGTATAAAGACCTGTGATGGAACCTTTTTCAGAGTTTCCTGCCCGCTCCAACAGCTTAGGCAGAACTGCAAATACGGAAGGTGTGTATCCTCTGGAAACCGGCGGCTCACCGATAGCCAGTCCGATTTCTCGCTGGGCCATGGCAAACCTTGTCAATGAATCCATCAGGAGAAGGACATCTTTTCCCTGATCTCTAAAGTATTCGGCGACTGCAGTCGCCAGTAACGCTCCCTTTAGTCGTACCAGAGCAGGCTGGTCGGAAGTCGCTACAATAACGACAGATCTTGCCAACCCTTCTTCCTTTAAATCCTTTTCAATAAATTCCCTTACTTCCCTGCCACGTTCACCGATCAAAGCGATTACGTTAATATCTGCTTTCGTGTTTCTGGCAATCATACCCATAAGAGTACTTTTACCCACACCGCTTCCAGCGAATATACCCAACCTCTGTCCTTTTCCTATGGTCAGCAGTCCATCAATCGCCTTAACACCCAAGCACAAGGGTTCATTGATTCTGTTCCTCATGAGTGGATGAGGCGGCTGGTTGTTTACTGGATAATATCCGTCGACTTGTATTTCTCCCTTTCCATCGATAGGCTGACCCATACCGTCCAGTACTCGACCTATCAGCCCGGGTCCAACAGCTACCTGCTGGTAACTGCCGGTTGCCACTACAGTGCTGCCGGGTCCGATACCACTCATATCTCCTAATGGCATCAGCAGTACCTTGTTCTCCTTAAAGCCAACAACTTCAGCATCAATCCGGCTTCTATTTCTGGCATTAACCAGCCTGCACACCTCTCCAATATTGGTTTCAGGACCGTTGGATTCAATGGTTAACCCGATTACCTTGGAAACTTTTCCCGAATACTCGATAAAGTCTGTGTTATGTAATTCACTAAAATATTTCTCCAGTTCAACACTTAACATACCACTGTTCTCCTATAAGGGATATGATACCGATACCTCATGATTCCCTTGAACTTCCTGCTAATTGTTCAAAGGCTTCTTCAATCTTCCTCAGTTTGGTCTGGATTCCTGCATCAATGGCACCAAAAGGTGTTTCGACGATACAGGATCCGCAGGAAAGTGAAAAATCCTTTCGTATATCGAGATTCTCCATGCCTCCCAGCATTGCCAGAAGCTTTTCCTTGTTTGCTATCATAAAATCATAATCTTCGCTGCTTACCTTTAATACTATGCTTTCTCTGCTGGTGCACCGCTCAAATGCCTGCCGGACCAATACAAGAAGGTGATCTTTGTTTATGTTGATTTCTTCCGACACAACTTTTTTTGCTATGTCCAAAATCATTTTCACTGCATTGGCTTCTATACTTCTGGCAAATTCCTGATATTCTGCCTGCGCCTGTTGCCTGATCTCAGCAGCTTCCTGAAGCAGAGTCTCATACTGCATTCTGCCTTCTTCCAGTCCCACATGATATCCAGCGTTTCTAGCCTCTTCCTCTGCCAGAGTAATTCTTTCATTGATCTCAGCTTCTGCTTCCTCCATCATTTGGGAAGCTTCCATCCTGGCCTCACTGATAATCAGTTCCGCCTGTCGTTCCGCCTCTTCCCTGGCTTCATTGATAAAAACTTCAGGGTCATCCAGAATCACCGCACAGGCTTGTTCTTCCATTGCTTCACGTATAACACTTTCTTCCTGTACAAACAGGGCTTTTACTTCCATCGGATTCCCGATCTGTATCTCATGGTTTTTTAGAATCCTGCTATACAATGATTTCATCTCCTCCGCCTCTGGAGATTACAATTTCTCCGGCATCTTCCAGCTTACGAATAATATTTACAATCTTCTGCTGCGCTTCTTCTACATCCTTCAATCTTACAGGGCCCATAAATTCCATGTCCTCTCGTATCATTTCCACGAGACGCTTGGACATATTGGAGAAAATAAGCTTCTGAACTTCTTCCGTAGCACCCTTGAGAGCAACTGCAAGCTGGTTGTTTTCCACTTCTCGCAAGAATCTTTGAATGGAACGGTTGTCCAGAGAAAGAATATCTTCAAATACGAACATTCTCTTCCTGATTTCCTCTGCAAGATCCGTATCCTCAATTTCAAGCGTTTCCATAATGTGCTTTTCAGTTCCTCTGTCCACACTGTTGAGGATATCCACGATAGACTGAACGCCTCCGGCCGCTGTGTAATCTTCTGTAACAAAGGACGCCAGTTTCTTCTCCAACACCTTTTCTACTTCCTTTATAACCTCAGGCGAAGTACGGTCCATAGTTGCAATTCTTCTTGCAACATCTGCCTGCTTATCCTGCGGTAAGGCAGAAAGAACAATAGCTGATTGCGACGGCTTCAGATAGGATAATATCAATGCAATGGTCTGTGCATGCTCATTTTGTATGGAGTTCAACAACTGCGCGGGATCTGCTTTCCTTACGAAGTCAAAAGGTCGCACCTGCAAGGAAACTGTGAGCTTGTTGATAACATCCAGCGCTTTTTGTGAGCCCAATGCTTTTTCAAGGATATCTCTTGCATAGCCGATACCCCCTTCAGCAATATACTGCTGCGCAACACAGATTTGATAAAACTCCTCCATGACCTTTTCTTTCTCTTCTGGTGTAACGGCCCTGATATTTGCTATCTCTAACGTCAATTGCTCTATTTCTTCTTCTTTCAGGTGTTTGAATATTTCTGCAGATTTTTCAGGTCCCAGGGAAATCAGCAACATGGCGGCTTTCTCTTTTCCTGAATATTCTGATCTAGTACCACTTCCTCGCGCCAAATAAATCTACCCCCAAATTTTAAAAACAACTCTCGAATCTATATACTATAACATAAATAAATATGGAATTTCCGGTGATTAAAAATTAGTCCCAATCGTCGGACAACCAGTTCCGCAGCAACTGAGCAACGGCATCGGGCTTCTGCTTAACAAACTTGTCGATCTGCTTTTTAACTTCAGACCTGTCTTCCAGTTGGATCTCAGGCAGCTCCGGCTCCGGCTCTGGAATATTGAACCTAGGTCCATCGGCAGCCGCAACCTGTTCGAAAGCAGGCGCTATTTCCTTGCTGACACGGGCTCTTCTTGGAATTAATGCAATGAGGATACCCAGTGCAAGAATCAGGAGAAGGGCAAAGAGTCCATAACTTTCTACAGCCTTCATAATATTATCTGACATTTTAGGCTGTACGACCTCTTCAGGTATTGTCTTAAGCGTTGTAACGGATATGTTTTTAACTGGAATTCCAGTTGCAGAACTCGCGATTTGCTTTACAGTTTGAAGAAACTCCGGTGTGAGGCCAGTATCGTCCTTCACCTTGTTTCCGTAAAGAAGGGTTATAGCACCCGTGGTTTGATCTGACAGGACAGTTCCAAGGGCTTTTTCCTCTTCCTTTTGGACCTTTGAATAATCATAATTCTCCGTTTTGTCGGATTTTGTATAATTTCCATTTCCATTGGTACCAAACTGATAGGTAGGAGAATTCGCATTTCCCGGATTCGATTCCATCCCGGGCGCCCCTGCGGTAGTTCCATTTACAAGGTTTTCCTTGATTTCCTGTTTGCTGATAAGAGCCCCACTATCCATGCCTTGGGGTTTAACCAAATCATTGGATGTGGTTTTAAGTTTATTGAAATCAAGCACAGGATTTACAACTACGCGAAGGTCTTCGAAGTTTTGGAACTGACCGTTAAACATATCTCTAATGTTCTTCTCCAGCTCCCTTTTCTTTTTAAGCGTCATTTCGTATTGTGTCGTTGAGCTTCCATCCGTGGATGTAGCATCGGGTGAAAGTACATTTCCCCTATTATCCACTACGGTTACATCCTTGGGATTCAAATTCTCAACACTACTGGCTACCATTTTAATAATTCCGTCTACCTGCTTGGGTGTCAGCTCCTCTTTGGCCTTAACAACTACATTCGCTGTGGCCTTTTTCTGCTCACTGCCCGTTATGAACAAGGACTGTTCCGGCATAGCCAGCGTAACATCCGCCTGTTCGACATTATCCAGCATTTTGAGCTTGGAACTAAGACTTTTTGCCTTAAACTCTTCCCAAAGCTTCTTCTTGTCACTTTCCGTAGTATTGATCTTTATTTTATTAAAAGCATCATCAAAGGTCATTCCGGTAGACTTCGGATAACCCGATTGTACTAATGCCGCCTGTGCTTTATTATTGTCCTTTGAATCAATAGAGATACCCGTTCGATCATCGGATATTTTATAAGAAAGTTTTTTGTCATCAAGAATTTTCGCCATCTCGCCGACTTCTTTCGTATCGGCGTTGCTAATCAACGGAACATAATTGGTTTTAGTTACCAATAATATGCTTGCGGTAATAGCAACAAGCAAAACAGCAGATATGATAAAGATTCTATATTTTTGTGATTTTTCCAGGCCACTCCAAAATCCTGACAGCTTTTGCTGTAACCCTGTAAGTACTTCCGGCACGTAAACACCACCCTCACAACATTTTTATCTTCTGTAACGTAAAACTAAAACATCTTATATCAATTTACTACATCATTCTGTTTTTTATATTTGCATTCTCATAATTTCACTGTATGCATCCATGATCTTGTTTCTGATTTGCATGGTAAATTGCAGTGCAATATCTGCTTTTTCCGCGGCTATCGTCACCTGATGTATGTTGTCGGTTCTTCCGGCTGCAAATTCCTTTCCCAGCTGTTCCGATTCGAGTTGGAGCTGGTTTACCTGATCCAGTGCATTGTTCAGATATTGTGCAAAAGTAACCTTATTTTCATCGCTTTTTCCCGTTTGGGTTCTTTCATTGCCGATCAGTCCAACACTGCCCAGTCCGTATGTACTCGTTATATTATTTATCGCCATAACTACCTCCTATGCTTGAACGCCTCTTATCTTCCAATTTCCAAAGCTTTCATTGCCATGCTCTTTGTACTGTTAATGGATGTTACATTTGCTTCATAAGCACGAGTCGCCGAAATCATGTTGACCATTTCCGTTATGACATCGACATTTGGCATCTCCACATACCCTGTTTGATCCGCATCCGGATGACCCGGATCATAAACTTTCTTGAAAGGTGCCGCATCCTCTGTGATCTTCGCTACTCGAACACCTGAGCCTGTCAACCTTTCCTTGCTGCTTTGATTCAGATATTCTGAAAACGGAACAGAGGAAGATCTTTCTTCAAACAAAACAACTTTTCTCCTGTATGGAGTCCCATTTTCCGTTCTTGTAGTATTGGCATTTGCTATATTCTGCGATATTGTATCCATTCTCAGCCTCTGTGCTGACAATGCGGATGCACCTATGTCAAGAGCACTTAAGTAACCCATAATTATTTTCTCCCTTCACTGATTACCGATTTTAATTTTCTAAATTCGCCATTCAGCTTTTGTGTTAACGTATTATATTGTATAGAGTTCTTTGCCAATGACGCCATTTCATTTTCTATGTCAACCGTATTACCGTCCAATCGGTTATTGAGCGCTTGATTGTCTTCCGTCACTCTTAAAGGTATCTTATCGACATTGACCTTCCCGACGGGTATGTGCCTTTCGTTGGTAGTCAATCCCTTAATCCCTTTTTGGTCCATGGCACTATTAAGAAATTCTTCAAATTGTACCGTTTTGCGTTTATACTGCGGAGTATCCACATTGGCCATGTTTTGTGAAATTACTTCATTTCTCAGCCATGTAGCATCCAGAGCTTTTTCCAACACATTACTTCGATTGAGTATCCTATCCAGCACTTAAAACTCCCCCTAATAATTTAACACGTTAAATCATTTATTATAATTCGACAATTGCTTGCAGTTTCCTGCATAAAGTATCAAATTTTGTCTGTTAAATTTTAATAAAATTACATTTTTCCAGATTTTACACGTTAAATCTTAACATAAATTGTCTATAAATACAACTAAATAATATGTATCAGAAGCGATAGCGCCTTATACCTAAAAAGGGCATAGGACCTTACTACTATGTACCACATTTCTACAAAAAAATAACCGGTAGTTTTTACCGGTTATAAAATATTTCATATTTATAAATTTTTCGATCTTTTATGAAAGTTAACTATTCCTTTACATAATCACAGCCCTCGCTGCTGCACTTAATCTGCGTCTTTTTATTGGAATATTTCTGAAGCAGGTAACTTCCGCACTCGGGACAGGTCTCACCCGTCGGCTTATCCCAAGTCATAAAATCACAGGTTGGATTGTTTTCGCAGCCAAAATACTTCTTTCCTTTTCTTGTCTTTTTAACTAGCACCTTCCCACTGCATTTCGGGCAGCTAACTCCTGCTTCCTCCAGGATAGGCCTTGCATTTCTGCACTCCGGGAACCCCGGGCACGCCAGGAACTTTCCAAACCTTCCGTTTTTAATGACCATATTTCTTCCACATTTTTCGCAGAGGATGTCCGTTACTTCATCGGGGATTTCTATATTGCCGATTTTACTTTCCGCTTCACTAAGCACTTCGGCAAATGGGCTATAGAACTCTTTCATGACTTCAACCCATTTTTTGTTCCCTTCTTCAACCTCATCCAGCTTGTTTTCCATTTGCGCCGTAAACTGGACATCTACAATATCTTTGAAATAGTTCTTCATAATGTCAGTTACAATTTTTCCCAATTCGGTCGGATATAGAACCTTTTTTTCCTTTTCAACATACCCTCTCGCCAGAATAGTTGTGATGGTAGGCGCGTACGTACTCGGTCTTCCTATCCCCTTTTCCTCCAGAGCCTTCACCAAAGAAGCCTCTGTATACCGCTGCGGAGGCTGAGTAAAGTGCTGTTTCGGCTCTATCTTTTTCGGCTTTAACTCTTCCCCCTCCTGTAGTTCGGGAAGGTTGGATTCAGAGTCTTCGCCTTCTTCGTCTTTTCCCTCTATATAAAGGAACATAAACCCCGGGAACTTTACCTTGGAACCGGTAGCTCGGAAAAGGTGTTCTCCCACCCCAATGTCCACTGTCATGGTATCATATACGGCAGACGCCATCTGGCTGGCCATGAAACGTTCCCATATAAGCTTATACAGTTTATATTGGTCATTGGTCAATGAGCCTCTGATGGAGTCCGGTGTCATGGAGATATGAGAAGGACGTATTGCTTCATGCGCATCCTGTGAAGCCGAACGGTTCTTATAAACTCTCATCTCCTCAGGAACATACTTTTCTCCGTAATTCTCCTTTATATACCCTTGCGCCTCCTGCTGCGCTTCCGTTGATATTCTTGTAGAGTCGGTACGTATATAGGTTACCAGTCCCACCGCACCGGTGCCCTTTATTTCAATCCCTTCATACAATTGCTGGGCCACCATCATGGTCTTTTTGGTAGCAAATCCCATTTTTCTGGAAGCTTCCTGTTGTAATGTACTGGTTGTAAAAGGAGGTGCAGGCGATTTCCTCTTTTCGCTTTTCTTTATTTTTTGTATAATATACTTTTGATCTTCTATGGCTTTTAAAATTGCATCCACCTGTTCCTGGTTCTTCAACTCAACCTTTTCACCGACTGTGCCATAAAATTTCGCCTCAAAAGCCGCCTGTCCCTTTAGCTTCATTAGCTTTGCCGTTATGGACCAGTATTCTTCCGGTATGAAATTATCGATTTCCTCTTCCCGGTCACACACGAGCCGTGTCGCAACTGACTGCACCCTCCCGGCACTAAGCCCTTTTCGCACCTTTTTCCAGAGAATCGGACTTATTTTATAGCCCACAATTCGGTCCAGTACTCTTCTCGCCTGTTGTGCATCCACCAAATCCATATCGATAGGCCTCGGTGCTTTTACTGCACTCTGAACAGCATTTTTAGTTATTTCATTAAAAGTAATTCTGCATTTTGATGATTCATCAACATCCAGCAAATGCGCCAAATGCCAGGATATTGCTTCCCCTTCGCGGTCAGGGTCCGTAGCCAGAAAGACCTTTTCTGCATTTTTTGCTTCCTTTTTCAGTTTTGAAAGAAGCTCACCCTTGCCACGGATGGTTATATACTTGGGCTCAAAATCATGTTCTACGTCCACACCGATCTGGCTTTTGGGTAAATCTCTAATATGACCTACAGAAGCTTCAATTTTATAGTTCTTTCCCAGGAAACGTCCTATGGTTTTTGCTTTTGCAGGTGACTCCACTATAACCAAGTAGTTAGCCATCTTGTTCCTCCGTATCTATCAAAGTTTAATAATTCCATCGTATTTATTGATTCTACCGTAACCTGTATATATCTATAGTATGGTTAATCGAATTTTATAATACATTAATTTCTAAGTTTAAAAATTTTTCCTGGCAGTTGCTCAATTACATCTTGAAGTTCAAGCATTACCAGTATAGCACTTACGTTTTGCATACTCAACCCACTTTTTTGTGCCAGTACATCAATGTGCAAGGGCTCCTGTTGAAGACATTCGGCGATGTTCCTCTCGTCTCCTCGTAAACTCTCCAGCATAGAATTCTGTTTCTTGCTTTCTTTTGTATAACCGCCACCATTATTATGATCGGAAATACCAAAAAAATTTAATTCTTCTATTATATCCTCCACATCCATTACCATTTTTGCCCCATCTTTGATCAGCTTGTTGGTCCCTTTACTGGTACTGCTTGTTACATTTCCGGGAACTGCAAACACTTCCCGTCCCTGTTCCAATGCAAAATTCGCCGTAATTAACGAACCGCTTTTCTCGTTGGCTTCAATGATGACCACTCCCCTGGAGATACCGCTGATAATTCGGTTTCTTGCGGGAAAGTTCTGCGGCATGGGAGGAAAGCCCGGCAAATATTCAGAGATCACAGCGCCTGATGCCATGATTTTCTCCATCAAATCACCATTTTCAGGCGGGTAAATAATATCCGGACCACACCCAAGGACTGCCCATGTTCTTCCTCCTGCGTTTAACGCTCCCCTATGTGCATAAGAATCGACGCCTCTGGCCATTCCACTGATAACGGTAATCCCCCGCTTGGCAAGATCGTAGGCCAAACGTTCAGCAATTCCCAAACCATAGGAAGTTGCCTTCCTTGAACCTACAATAGCAACTACTTTCTCCTGTTTCAATTCACCCCTTACATAGAGTGCCATGGGTGGGTCGTATATATTTTTCAAATAATCAGGATAATCATCCTGTTCAATGGTTATTACCTTTATATGATGCCGATGAATGTTCTCCATGTGAAGGCTGTTATCTTCCCTCAGCTTTTTATCCATAAGCTTTTTTACGATTCCATCCGTCATTCCAGGCACAGCATGCAATTCCTTCTCAGTGGTCTTCCATAGGACCTCCGGCGTACCGAATACTTCAAGAAGCTGGCTGCATCTTTTGGACCCCAGTCCCGGTATTGAACTGAGCCATACCCAATATTTCATGTTTTGCGGCATATCTGTACTCCTTTTTTACTAATCCTGGACTTTGCAAAGGAAACCCGACTGTCTAGGCTATTATACCAGCAAGATTCATAAATCACAATATATTTGTCAAAATAATTTCCAATATTTCTCTGCTATTTCAATGATTTATAAGTGAATTTGACTATTGACTCACCATTTTCAAGCTGATACAATAAGTTTGGAAATGGTGAAAATAACTTTCACTTTAATTTTATTGCACTCTGCATGGATACCATGAGGAAGCCGTAAAAAGTGGAAGTACTATTTTCGCTCCTTGACAACTGAATCAGCATCTTCAGGGACGGGTGAAATTCCCTACCGGCGGTAATGTGACCTATGTCATTAGCCCGCGAGCGCAAGCTGACCCGGTTTGATTCCGGGGCCGACAGTACAGTCTGGATGGAAGAAGATACTTATAGTTTGTATATATGTAGTTCCCTGATGCTGTTTTTCAGGGAACTTTTATTATTTTATTGGAGGTTTTTGTATGAAAACAACAACAAACAGAATGGTGAAGATAGGCATGCTTTCAGCGCTCTCACTGGTGCTCATGCTATTGATTCGTTTCCCCCTCATACCTGCTGCACCCTACCTGGAATACGAACCGGCAGATGTACCTATTATGATTGCAGGCTTTATGTTCGGCCCCCTTTACGGATTGATTGCAACTCTTGTTGTTTCTCTTGTCCAGGCCTTAACCGTAAGTGCCGGCGCAGGACCTGTCGGATTCATTATGCATGTGATAGCGACCGGAACCTTTGTGGTCACTGCCAGCAGCATCTATAAGAGAGTTCACACCCTGAAGGGAGCCATCATAGGCCTTGTAGCAGGAACCCTGGCAATGACGCTGATTATGATCCCTACCAATCTCATCATTCAGCCAAACTTTTATGGTGTACCGTATAATGCGGTAGTAGCTTTACTTCCTACAGCACTTATTCCCTTTAATATAATTAAAGCCGGTATTAACTCCATACTCACCATGCTGATCTACAAATCCTTGCGTAAGGTTTTTAACCGCATTTGATAATACTTGCCCGGAGGTACAAAAATCCCGCTTCTTCCTTTAATTGAAATAATGAAAAGAGGAAGCGGGATTTTTTACTGCCCTTATATTCGGGAACTATGCTCCAATTTCCTATAAGAAGTTTATTGACAAAAAAGCTGCGAGGATGGACGCTGCTACAGGAAATACAAGCCCACCCCTGAACCATGCAAAGATAACGGCAAAAACAATTCCGATGATGGCAGCTATGGGCTTTTCCGGAATGGACTTAAAAACACCGGGAAGGAGAAGCGCCCCGAGAGCTGTAAAAGGTATATACATAAGAAATCGCCTTACCACAGGCGGCATGGGCCGTTTTGAAAGCATCGACAGTGGCAGAAGCCTTGGAATATACGTAACAATCGTCATTCCTACTATAACAAGCATGTAGTTCATACGCCCTTTTCCTCCCCTTTTCCTTCCTTATAAAACACAGCACCAGCCACTGCCGAAAGAGTCATGGCCGTAATCAAATTCCAACCCGAGGGCAGAATATTAACTATATTCAGAATCCAATTCAAACCTCCTGCCCCCACCGCCAGCAGCAATACCGGTATGGACTTCTTTACTTCCGGTACCAGGATGGCTACAAACATGGCATAAAGAGCAATCCCCATGCTCTGTTGAATGGATGAAGGTAAAAATTCTCCTATGGCATAACCCAGTATCGTTCCCCCGCCCCAAGCCAGATATGCCATGGCATTAAGCCCTAACAAAAAGGAAGCATTTAGCTCTTTCTTCCGGGTCGCAGCTACAGAGAAAGTTTCATCTGTAATTCCAAAAGCAATAATCGATAGCAAACCCATTCTCTTTTCCTGCAGCTTTGTTGCCAGTGAAGCACTCATTAGAGAGAGTCGGAGATTCAAAAGGAATGTTGCAAGGATAATCTCCGTTGCAGCAACTCCGGTTTGAATTAGATTGATGGCCATAAACTGACTTGCTCCCGCATAAACCAGTACAGAAAACAAAGTGGTATGAATAAAGGAGGCCCCAACCCCTTTTGCCAATAAACCGAAAGCGATGGCCGAAGGTATATACCCGATTGCGATTGGAATTCCCGCAGAAAAGCCCTCTTTGACCCCCGTCCCCCCACGATTGACATGCTCAGTTGTACACTCCATTTTGTTCCCCCCATTGAGAAATGATTTCACATCTTTGTATTTTACACTATTTTCTCGCCTTTTGCCAAGTCTGAATAAAAATTTGCTTGCATAAAATAAGCCCACTGTGGTAGAATAAACAAAAATTAGATTTTTAAAAGTAATGAAGAACTACAGTAGCATCTCGTGGTTACAATGCAGAGAGCAGTTTGGCTGGTGAGAAAACTGCAGCACATGGGAATAGCGAATTACAGTTCGGAACTGTTGTACTGAAAAGAAAACTAGGTACAGCCGGGTCAGACCGTTATATCTTTTGAGGCGCCCTGGTTCGACGTCACCGGGCGTAAAATAAGGTGGTACCACGAGCTCATCGTCCTTATAGGGATGATAGGGCTTTTTTTATTGTTTTTAAGGGTTGCTTAAAATATTACTTCCGGTACTTTTTCAGAGTACGGGGCCTAGCTGTAGTAGCCTGAAAAAGTTTTAGCGGAAGTTATATTTTAGCGATCCCTAAAAAATTTTATTCTGGTTTTTTAAAATAAAAAGGAGTTGATTCATATGGCAAGTGTATTTGATACACTGAAAGAAAGAGATTACATCCAGCAGGTAACACATGAAGAGCCTGTTAAAGAACTGCTTGAAAAGGAAAAAGTTACATTTTATATAGGTTTTGATCCTACGGCGGACAGTCTCCATGTAGGACATTTTCTTCAATTAATGGTCATGGCCCACATGCAGCGTGCAGGACACAGACCTATTGCCCTGGTAGGCGGCGGAACTGCAATGATCGGTGATCCTACAGGTAAAACCGATATGAGAAAAATGATGACCCCGGAGGAAATAAAACACAATGCAGATGCATTTAAAACTCAGATCTCCAGGTTTATTGATTTTAGTGAAGGCAAAGCCGTTATGGTCGATAACGGTGATTGGCTCCTAAAATTGAACTATGTAGAATTCCTGCGCGACATCGGCGTCCACTTCTCTGTAAACAGAATGTTGACGGCAGAATGCTTTAAGAGTCGCTTTGAAGGAAAGGGGCTGTCCTTTATTGAATTCAACTACATGTTGATGCAAAGCTATGACTTCCTCGAGCTTTTCAGGAACTATGGCTGTAAGATGCAGCTGGGTGGAGACGATCAATGGTCCAACATCCTGGGAGGCGTTGACTTGATTCGAAGAGTTGAATCCAAGGATGTATTTGGAATGACCTTTACCCTTCTTACTACCAGTGACGGCAAAAAAATGGGGAAAACTGAAAACGGAGCCGTGTGGCTGGATGCATCCAAAACCTCTCCCTTTGATTTCTACCAGTACTGGAGAAACACAAATGATAGTGACGTGGAAAGGTGTCTGGCCCTGCTTACCTTCCTGCCTATGGATGAAGTCAGGAGACTGGGAGCGCTAAAGGATGCGGCAATTAATGAAGCAAAAAGAGTTTTAGCTTTTGAGGTTACAAAAATCGTTCATGGCGAAGAGGAAGCTCTCAAAGCACAAAAAGCTGCGGAAGCACTTTTCGGTGGAAAAGGAGATTCGGAAAGTATTCCTTCTATAGAAATACCTTCCACGGAAATGGATGCAGGTATCAAACTTCTGGATCTCCTCGTCAGAGCCGGATTAACCCCTTCCAAGAGCGAAGCACGCCGTGCTGTTCAACAGGGTGGTGTCTATATAAATGAAGAAAAGGTATTAGACATTGACAGCACCCTTAACCAAAGTTTTGTAAAGGAAGGACAGATCTTACTGCAGAGAGGTAAGAAAAACTTTTGCAGGGTTAAGATCCTGTAATTCGTAGAACAAAGGTGGCTTTGCCACTTTTGTTTGCGCATGTGCCTTTCCGAAGCATG